>Ga0182739_1000819_pt1 | contig 36000 bp, 33 predicted proteins | sample eDN5th30CBELigBY_FD_128873 | JGI IMG/M metagenome (GOLD analysis project Ga0182739, IMG submission 128873) | Enriched backyard soil microbial communities from Emeryville, California, USA - eDNA 5th pass 30_C BE-Lig BY (version 2) (version 2) | ecosystem: Environmental > Terrestrial > Soil >... | reverse complement strand
TCGGTGACCTCCGGATGGAACGAGGTGCCGAGCAGGTTCCCCTGCTCCACCGCGACCACCCGTCCGTCCGCCAGCGAGGCCAGCGTCGTCGCGCGCTCCCCCACCGTCTCGACCACCGGCGCGCGGATGAACACCGCGTGCACCGGCGGGTCACCGAGTTCGGGGATGGCGAGGTCGGTCTCGAACGAGTCGTTCTGGTTGCCGAACGCGTTGCGGCGAACCGCGATGTCCAGTCCTCCGAGGCTCTGCTGGCCCTCGATCGCGTCGAGAACGGTGTCCGCCAGCATGATCAGCCCGGCGCAGGTGCCGTAGACCGGCATCCCGGATGCGATGCGCCCCTTCAGCGGCTCGGCCAGCCCGAACAGGCGGCTGAGCTTGTCCATGACGCTGGACTCGCCGCCGGGGATGACGAGACCGGCCACCTGATCGAGTTCGCTCTCCCGGCGAACCGGCACCGCATCCGCACCCAGCTCGTTGAGGACGAGCAGGTGCTCGCGGACGTCGCCCTGGAGGGCGAGGACTCCGACCCGGGGCCTACCAGCCACGCTCGGCGAGCCGGTGCGGAGCCGGCAGGTCGGCCACGTTGATGCCGACCATGGCCTCGCCCAGACCGCGCGACGCCTCGGCGACGACCGCCGGGTCGTCGTGGAAGGTCGTGGCCTTGACGATCGCGGCGGCACGGGCGGCCGGGTTGCCCGCCTTGAAGATGCCGGATCCGACGAACACGCCGTCGGCGCCCAGCTGCATCATGAGCGCGGCGTCGGCCGGGGTGGCGACGCCGCCGGCGGTGAACAGCACGACCGGGAGCTTGCCGGTGGCCGCGACCTCGGCGACCAGCTCGTACGGGGCCTGCAGTTCTTTGGCCGCGACGTAGAGCTCGTCCTTGGTCTTGGACTTCAGGGCGTTGATCTCGCCGGTGATCGTGCGGATGTGCTTGGTGGCCTCCGACACGTCGCCGGTCCCGGCCTCGCCCTTCGAGCGGATCATCGCCGCGCCCTCGGTGATGCGGCGAAGCGCCTCACCCAGGTTGGTCGCGCCGCAGACGAACGGGACGGTGAACGGCCACTTGTCGATGTGGTTGACGTAGTCGGCCGGCGACAGCACCTCGGACTCGTCGATGTAGTCCACGCCGAGCTGCTGCAGGATCTGCGCCTCGACGAAGTGCCCGATACGCGCCTTCGCCATCACGGGGATCGACACCTGGGCGATGATCGAGTCGATCAGGTCGGGGTCGCTCATCCGGGCGACGCCGCCCTGGGCGCGGATGTCGGCCGGGACGCGCTCGAGAGCCATCACGGCGACGGCACCGGCATCCTCGGCGATCTTGGCCTGGTCGGCGGTGACGACGTCCATGATGACGCCGCCCTTGAGCATCTCGGCGAGTCCGCGCTTGACGCGGCTGGTGCCGAGGTCGGGGGTCGTGGAGGTGTCGGTCATACCGACAATCGTAGATTTCGGGATGCGGCGGCCGCCAAGCCGGGATCAGGCCAACGGCCGAAAACTGGCCTTGTTCACCCCGCCGCCCAGGCGGCCGCCAGCTCATCGCGGGCCTCGCCGAGCAAGCGCGGGATGGCCTTGGTGCGAGCGATGATCGGGAAGAAGTTCGCATCGGTCGCCCAGCGCGGCACGACGTGCTGGTGGAGGTGGGCCGCGATCCCGGCCCCGGCGATCTCGCCCTGGTTCATGCCGATGTTGAACCCCTCGGCACCCGAGACCGCGCGGATGGTGCGCATCGCCGTCTGGGTCATCGCGGCGATCTCGGCGGCCTCCTCGGCGGTCGCGGCGTCGTAGAGGTCGACATGCCGGTACGGCACCACGAGCAGGTGCCCGGAGTTGTACGGGAACAGGTTCAGCAGCACGTAGCCGAGCTCACCGCGGTGCACGATCAGTGCCTGCTCGTCGGTCAGCGTGGGGGCGGTGCAGAACACGCAGGCGTCCTGCTCGGCCGGACGACCCTGCTGGATGTACGCGATGCGATGCGGGGTCCAGAGCCGCGCGAAGCCGTCGGGTACGCCGGCGAACGCCGAAGCCGGCTCCGCGTCCGGGTAGTCGGTGCCGTCGTAGTCCCGCATCGGGTTCAGACCTGGGCGTGCGTGTCGATGGCCTCGCGGATGCGGCGCACCGCCTCATCCACCGGGATGCCGTTGTCCTGTTCCCCGCTGCGGAACCGGAAGCTGACGGTTCCCGCCGCCCGGTCCTGCTCCCCCGCGATGAGCTGGAAGGGCACCTTGTCTTGCGCGGCATTGCGGATCTTCTTCTGCATCCGGTCGTCGCTGGTGTCGAGCTCGGCGCGGACGCCCTCGCTCTTCAGCCGATCGATGATGCCGCCGAGATACCCGGCGAACTCGTCGGCGACCGGGATGCCGATCACCTGCACCGGGCTCAGCCAGACCGGGAAGGCTCCGGCGTAGTGCTCGAGCAGGATGGCGAAGAACCGTTCGATCGACCCGAACAGGGCGCGGTGGATCATGATGGGCCGCTTCTTCTGCCCGTCGCGGTCGGTGTATTCCAGCTCGAACCGGTCGGGCAGGTTCGGATCCACCTGCACCGTGGAGAGCTGCCAGGTGCGGCCGATCGCGTCGCGGGTCTTCAGGTCGATCTTGGGTCCGTAGAACGCGGCCTCGCCGGGCATCTCGGTCAGCTTGAGGCCGCTCGCCATCGCCACATTGCGCAGCGCCTGCGTGGAGTACTCCCAGAACTCGTCGGTGCCGATCCACTTGGACTTCTCGTCGTCGCGCATCGACAGCTCGAGCTCGAAGTCGTCGAGACCGAAGTCGCGCAGCATCGAGATGACGAACTCGAGGACCTTCGTGGCCTCTTCTTCGAGCTGCTCCGGAGTCACGAACAGGTGCGAATCGTCCTGGGTGAATCCGCGCACCCGGGTGAGACCGTGCAGCGCGCCCGAGAGCTCGTTGCGGTACACGGTGCCGTTCTCGGCGAGGCGCATCGGCAGGTCGCGGTAACTGCGGGCGCGCTCCTTGTAGATCAGGATGTGCATCGGGCAGTTCATCGGCTTCAGGTAGTAGTCCTGACCCTCGTCCATCTGGAACGGCGGGAACATGCCCTCTTTGTAGGTCACCAGGTGGTTCGAGGTGATGAACAGGTCGGCCTTGCTGATGTGCGGGGTGTAGACGTAGGTGTAGCCGGCCTCGATGTGCCGGCGACGGGCGTGCTGCTCCATCTCCATGCGCACCACCCCGCCGCGGGGGTGCCAGACCGACAGGCCCGAGCCGATCTCCTCCGGGAAGGAGAACAGGTCGAGCTCACGTCCGAGCTTGCGGTGGTCGCGCTTGGCGGCCTCCTCGAGGCGTTCGGTGTACGCCTTCAGCTCGTCCTTGGTCGGCCAGGCGGTGCCGTAGATGCGCTGCAGCTGCGGGTTCTTCTCGCTGCCGCGCCAATAGGCCGCCGCGTTGCGCATCAGCTTGCTGGCCCCGAGGGCGCCGGTGTTGGGCACGTGCGGGCCGCGGCAGAGGTCCTTCCAGACGGTGACGCCGTCGCGGTCGACGTTGTCGTAGATGGTCAGTTCGCCCGCGCCCACCTCGACCGACTCTTCGGCGGTCTCGCCCGCGGAGCCCTTCAGCCCGATCAGCTCGAGTTTGTACGGCTCCCCGGCGAGTTCGGCACGCGCCTCCGCGTCGGTGACGACCCGGCGCTGGAACCGCTGGCCCGAGCGGGCGATGCGGTCCATCTCCTTCTCGATCGCCTTCAGATCCTCGGGAGTGAACGGCGTCGCCACGTCGAAGTCGTAATAGAACCCGTCGGTGATCGGCGGGCCGATTCCGAGTTTGGCGTCCGGATTGATCTTCTGAACCGCCTGCGCCATGACGTGCGCCGTCGAGTGGCGCAGGACCGCGAGGCCGTCGGGAGACGACACCTCGACGGGCTCGACCGTGTCGGTGGCGGAGACCGTGGTCGCCTTGTCCTTGAGCTCGCCGTTGACGCGGATCGCGACGACGGCGCGGTCGGGGAACAGGTCGAAACCAGTCTGCGCGCTCACCCGGTCAACGATAGTCGCGCCGGAGGACGCGGACTTGCCGCCCACGACCTGAGTGGATCGTGGACACGGCCTGGGAGAAACCTCCCCGTCGGCCGTGTCCGCCCGGCGCGGGGCCATCCTGTCGAGATGGCCGAGATCGACGGATCCGACCCGGACGCGCCCACCCAGCCGCTGCCGGGAACCCCGCCCGAGGTCGCTCCGCACGTGCCGATCGCCGACGTGCCGACCGAGCCGTACACCCCGGTCGGCGGGTACGTCGCCCCCGCCGAGCCCGCACCGCCGGCCCGTCGATCACGACCCTGGCTCTGGGCGATCATCGCCGCGGTCGCCGCCGGGGCGGCCGCGGCGATCATCACCGGCATCGCCCTCGGTTCCGGGGGGCCGCAGCCGGTGCCCACACCGACGCAGAGCACGCCGGTCCCCACGCCCTCCTCGACGCCGGATGAGGGCACCGGGGGCGGCAACCCGGCACCCGAGCCCGAGGAGCCGTCCGAGAAGCCCGACCCTCCCGCGAGCCCGCCGCCGCCTCCGCCTCCGCCGACGGAGGAGCCGGAACCCACCGAGACCCCGGCGGGTTAGTCCGGCGACGGCCAGCGGTACGCATCGCGCAGCGCGAGCTTCTGAATCGGCACCCAGCCGGTGCGGTTGCCCCAGGTGACCCGCATCCAGAGGCGGTTGCTGGAGAGCACCTGCACGGCGGCGCCCTTCGGCAGGTAGCGGACCAGCTTGCCGCCCGGCGACTTCTGGAGCTTGACCTTCGCCGTCGTGACGTACTGGCGGGCCGGGAAGCTCGCCCTGACCGCGAAGTCCCCCTGCAGGTAGCGGTAGACGATGGTCGAGATGCCGCGGACCGTCGTGCCGGTCGCACCGTGGGTGCCGATGACGGTGAGAACGTACGAGCTGTGCTCGCCGTGGATGATCGCGGCGTCGGCCTCGACCATTCCGCTTGAGAGCCACAACTGCCCAGACTTCGACGCGACGACCGTTCCCTCGGCGACCCCCGAGCTGATGCGCTGCCGCCAGATCTGGGCGAGCAACCGTCTCGTCAACTGGGTCGTCCCCGCCTCGCTCAGGAGCGTCCCCTGCTCCAGGCGGGACAGCAGCAGGGCGAGATCGTCGGAACTCGTGCGCTTGGTGACGTAGCGGCCCTTCGAGTCGAGCACGAGGTACGTGCCGGTGAAGCCCTCGTCGGCGAACAGGCGGTTGAGGTTGCTCATCCCGAGCCTCGTCCTGAGGTCGACGGCGCACGGATTGTCGGAGATCTGGATCATGACGGTGAGACAACTGCCCACGGTGACGCCCGACTTCAGCCGGGTGGTCAGGGCGAGCGTCCCTTCATCGGCGGCCCGGAGGGCTGCCCAGGCATAGAACAGCTTGATGGTGGATGCGGGGTCCGACGTCCGCGCACCGGACAGCGACAGGGATCGCTGCTCGCCATCGAGCTCGCGCACCGTGATCGAGTACCTCCCCGATCGAGTGGCGAGATAGCCGGTCAGGGCCGACGCGAGCTCGGCCTCGGGATCCCCGTCGGCACCGCTCGCGAGCCCGGGCTGCGGAGCGGACAACCCCGTCAGCACCAGCGCGGCGGCCACGACGAGAGCCCAGCGTCGTGCACCGGCAGGTGACGGCGTTCGCGGGCCCATCGGCCCAGGGTGCCCTGGATCGAGATGGCAGGCAAGCCGTACCCGGAACGCGTCTAGGGTGACATGATGCACCCGCCGATCGAGCCGTACATGTCGGCGACGCTGGCCGGGCCCGGCGGCGGCGCCCTGTACTGGGAGGAGAGCGGAAGCCCTGAGGGCACGCCGGCGCTCTACCTGCACGGCGGTCCGGGCGGAGGTCTCGGGCGTGGCGGCTACCGCCGGCATTTCGATCCGGCGCGGTATCGCGTCATCGGGCTCGACCAGCGCGGATGCGGCCGCTCCGAGCCGTGGGCGATCGATGCCCTCGACACGCTCGACGACAACACGACCCAGACGCTGATCGCCGACATCGAGGCACTGCGCGAGCACCTGGGCATCGACAGCTGGCTGGTGCACGGGGTCTCCTGGGGCTCGACCCTGGCGCTGGCCTACGCCCTCGCCCACCCGGCGCGGGTCTCGGCGATCGTCGTGATGGCCGTCACGACCTCGAGCCGGGCCGAACTCGACTGGATCACGTCGGCAATGGGGCGCGTGTTCCCCGAGGCGTGGGCAGAGGTCGAGGCTCTCGCTGGGCCGGGTGAACGGCCGCTCGATGCCTGCGCCCGGCTGCTGCGCACCGGGACCACGGAGGCACGGCAGCGCGTCGCCGACATCTGGGACCGGTGGGAGGCGACCCACATCTCGCTGGATCCGAACGTGCGCCCCGGCCCCCTGCACGACGACGCGCGGATGCGACTCAACTTCGCGACGCTCGTCACCCATTACTGGGCGCACGACTGTTTCGTCGACGGGATCATCGGCCGCGCCGGCGAACTCCGCGGGATTCCCGGTGTCCTGGTCCACGGGCGGCTCGACCTGAGCGGTCCCGCCGTCACGCCGTGGACGCTGCACCGGAACTGGCCCGGAAGCCGGCTCGTCATCGTCGAGACCGAGGGTCACGGCGGGCCGGAGATGGCACAGATCGCGGCGGACGCGATAGCGGAGTTCGCGTAGGCCGCGTCCGAACGACACAACCCCCGGCGGACCGGGGGTTTTTCGGTGGGCGATACTGGGATCGAACCAGTGACCTCTTCCGTGTCAGGGAAGCGCGCTACCGCTGCGCCAATCGCCCGCTGTTGAGTTATGTCTTGCAGAGGAGTGGAGGTGGCGACGGGATTCGAACCCGTGTAAACGGCTTTGCAGGCCGGTGCCTCGCCTCTCGGCCACGCCACCAGGCTGAAAGGCTGGTGCCTTCACTCGAGCGGATGACGAGATTCGAACTCGCGACCCTCACCTTGGCAAGGTGATGCGCTACCACTGCGCCACATCCGCGTTGCATCCGTTGCCGGCTGCGGACTCGACTCTATCCGATGCACCCGACCTCTCCAAACCATGTGACGGGCCTGTCGGGATTCGAGCTCAGCCCCACCAGAAGACGCTCGGCATGAACAGCGCGCTGGACTGCAGCGACGCCGCGGCGACGGAGGCCGAGATCACGCGCGTGAACCACAGGATCAGGTGCAGATAGGCGACCCCGAGCACGATGGTCGCGATGTGGCGGCTGAGCTGGCGCTGCGACGGGATCGCAGCGAGACCGCGGTGGCCGAGCAGCATCGCGGCGACGATCGCGACGATCGACAGGAAGGAGACGATCCCGAACCCGCGGGCGAGATCGCCGGTGTCGACGAAGATGTCGAAGTTCAGGTTGACCGCGAGCACTCGTCCGGCGACGAAGGCGACGCTCTGCACCGCGGCCAGGCCGGCGGCCGCCACCGCGGCGACCGGAAGCTCATGCAACGCCGCACGCGCGCGGGCGTAGCCGGATGCCGGACGCGGGACGACCGTGAGGACGGGGGCGACCGGGCGCAGCACGCCGGGGAGGGCGGAGTCGGGGGAACTCACGCCCTCACCCTAGGTCGGCGGCCCCCTCCGTGTCACCCGTACGGGGGCCACGCACAGGGTTAACGCAGGGGTTAGGGGTGCCCGCACATCGCCCCCGTGGCGCTGTGGCAAGATGGAGGCCGCGGGCGATTGGCGCAGTTGGTAGCGCGCTTCCTTCACACGGAAGAGGTCATCGGTTCGAGTCCGGTATCGCCCACCACATCCGCAGCAGGCCCACCAGCGACACGATCGCCCAGACGCCCTCCAGCAGCAGGAAGCCCCACTGGGCCCCGAGCGCCGCATCCACGGCGAGGACGGTCGAGCCGACCAGGTTGATCAGCAGGTACGGGCGGCGCTTCGCATCCATGCGTCCGAGCTGCACCAGGACGAACGGGATGAGGATCGCCAGAGATCCGGCGACCTGGATGACGGTGTTCATGACGGACCTTCTCGCATCCGTCTTGTCGGGCCGGGTACGGTGCGTCTCGTCCGGGGCGGCGCGAGGGCGCCGGGGCCGCATCCATGCTCTCACGCGCCCCGCGTCGCGTCAGCCGGGGGCCGGGCGGCCGAACCGGGTGGTGACGCCGGGCGAGAACAGCACCGAGTCCGGGGGGCGGTCGACGATCCCCGGCAGGCCGGCTGCGGCGACCAGCTCGTCGTCCAGATCGATCAGCTCTGCGGCATGCAATGCCCACGGCTCGTGCTCGTTGGGCACCCACACTGTCCTGCCGCCGCGCCGGGTGAACATGCCCCAGCGGGCGGTGAGGAAGTCGGCCAGCGGGCCCGTGCCGATCCGCGACCCGACCCGCGCGCGGATGGCACTCGAGGGCCCGCCCCCGTGGCGTCGCGCGTCGTAGCCGTAGTACCGGCCCTCGCGCTGCATGTGCGTGCTGGACCAGAAGTACGGCAGGCCGAATGCGGCTCGGGCCGCGAGGACGGCGACGAGCCGCGACGCCTCGAGCGAGCGGAACACCACTCCCCTGCGCCCGAACCAGTCGACGCCGTACAGGCGCACGTTCACCTCGACGAAGCTGCCGGCGTACGGAACCGGCGGGCTGCCGAACAGCGTCGCCTGGTCGAGCTGGAACGGGATCAGCCCGACCCAGCTGCTGCCGTCGAACTCGTCGGGCACGACGCCCTCGGGCAGCAGGGGCGCGACCTCGGCGGCCGGAACCCTCCAGTGCAGGAAGGTCAGGTCGCTCCAGCGTTGCGACGCGATCGGCCGCCCCTCGAGAGCGGGCGCCTCGTGCGTGATCGGCCGCGGCGCCGTCATTCGGAGGCCACGATCTGATCCGGGATCCGCTCGCGCGCCGCGTGCCGGCGCACCAGGACCCATACCGGGGCCGAGACCGCGACCGAGAACACCGCGACCGCCGAGAAGGCCAGCAGCGGGACGGTGAGCACTGACGCGCGCGCGGCGAAGATGATGCCGACGGTGTCACCCGAGATCGCGGGGGCGAGGAACCCGGTCCCGGCCGCGACCAGGATCGCGACGCCCCAGCGCGCGGCGAGGCTCGTCCCCTCGACCCCCCGCCAGGAGTAGAGCAGCGCGGCGAGACCTCCGGCTATCAGCCCGGTGATCGGCAGCCACGGCAGCCCGACGGTCACGGCGCCCGGCAGCGTCGCGACCATGCCCGCGACCAGGCCGAGCATCAGCGACCGCGCCGTCGAGCCCCGGGTGTCGCGCAACACGTCGACGACCAGCCAGCCCACCGCTCCGCCGAGCGGCCCGACGACGGCGGCGAGCAGGATCCGCGGGGTGAAGTCATCGACCACCCCCTCCAGGTGCGCCAGCCAGACGGCGGCAGCCAGCCACAACACCAGTCCGGCGACCACGGCGCGGCGACCCGAGCTGCGGTCGAGCGCGGCGCGCTCATGCACCCCGGCCGGCAGCCACGCCAGCACGACGAACGCCGACGACGACACCAGCAACGGCAACGCGGCGCCGAAGTCCTCGAATCCGCACTCCGGCGCCAGGCACCCCGAGGTGAGGGCCAGGGGCAGCAATGCCGACACCGGGAACACCACGAGACCCCACACCAGCATCAGCAGGCGCCGGGCGAACGCATCGGCCCCGGATGCGGTGGCCGCGGCCTCCAGCAGCAGCATGACCGGCAGCGCGAACGCCGCGATCCCGATCAGGAACTCCGGCGACCCGAGACCGAGGAGGCGCCCGGGGACGACGACGAGGACCCCGGAGGCGAGCGTCGCGATCACGGCCGGCCCCAGCATCCGGGCCCGCAGCACCGGCCGCACGAGCGCCAGGACGGCCCCCGCGGCGAGCAGAGACGCCGCGACGCCGACGAGAACGATCGGGTTCACCGCTCACACGATACGGGGCGCCGCTCCCGGAGGAACGGCGCCCCGCGAGGCGTGGACTCGGTTACGCCTTCGCGTCGGCGAGCACGTAGCCCTCCTCCCCGTGGATGACGGTGTCGATGCCGGCGATCTCGTCCTCGTTCTTGACCCGGAACCCGATCGTCTTCTCGATCACGAAGCCGATCACGAACGCGACGACGAAGGAGTAGACCATGACGCCGACGGCGGCGATCGCCTGCACGGCCAGTTGGGCGGGCGATCCGCTGAACAGCAGGCCGGTCTCCTTGGCGAAGAAGCCGAGGTAGAGCGTTCCGATCAGGCCGCCGACCAGGTGGATGCCGACCACGTCGAGCGAGTCGTCGAACCCGAGCTTGAACTTCAACTCGATCGCGAGGGCGCACACCACACCGGTGATCAGACCCAGCAGCAGGCCCCAGCCGGGCTCGAGGAAGGCACACGCGGGGGTGATCGCCACGAGACCCGCGACGGCACCCGATGCGGCGCCGACCGAGGTGGCCTTGCCGTCCTTGAACTTCTCCACGATCAGCCAGCCGATGATCGCGGCGGCCGTGGCTCCGAGGGTGTTGACCACGATGGTCCCGAGGAAGGTGCCGTCGGCGGTCAGAGAGCCGTACACCCCGTCGCCGTAGGCCCATGCCGCCTCCGCGCCGCCGTTGAAGCCGAACCAGCCGAACCACAGAAGCGCGGCACCCAGCAGCACGAAGGGCGGGTTGTGCGGCTGGTGCGCACCCTTCGCGAAGCCGATGCGCTTGCCGAGCACGAGCGCCAGCGCGAGCGCCGCGGCACCCGCGTTGATGTGCACCGCGGTGCCGCCCGCGTAGTCGAGCACGGTGGCGTCGACGCCGATGATGTCGCCCAGGTTGCCGATCCAGCCGCCGCCCCAGACCCACGCCGCGACCGGGAAGTACACGAACGTGGCGAACAGGCCGGCGAAGATCAGCCACGACCCGAACTTCGCCCGGTCGGCGATCGCGCCCGAGATCAGGGCGACCGTGATGATCGCGAACGTCGAGCCGAAGAACGCCAGCACCAGGTCGGACTCACCGACACCGGTCAGCGCGAACGTCTCGACGAACGGGTTGCCCGCGAACTGGAACGGGTCGCTCACGGCCGACATGTTCCAGCCGTAGAGGATCCAGAGGACCCCGATCAGCGCCATGGCGCCGAAGCTCATCATCATCATGCTGATGACGCTCTTGGCCTTGACGAGACCGCCGTAGAAGAAGGCGAGGCCGGGGGTCATCAAGAGCACGAACGCGCCCGCCGTGACGGCCCAGGCGAAAGTTCCGCTATCCATCGAATCTGTTACCTCTCTGGGGAAGTTGCCGAATGCACCACGGGGGCACGGGCTCACTGTGGCCCCGCCAGGTTTCGGCATCGATGTCAGCGTGTTTCGCGGCGGTTACGCATCCGGCCCGCGTGTGAACATCGTGTTTCGCGCGAGAAGGTGAGCGCTACGAGGTGAGAGCGATGAGGCGCGAGATCGCGCGCAGGTACTTCTTGCGGTAGCCGCCGGCGAGCATCTCGTCGCCGAAGACCTGATCCAGCGGTACCCCGGTGGCGTAGACGCGCACCTGCTCGTCGTAGAGCCGATCGACGAGGGCGACGAACCGCAGCGCCTGGGTCTGATCGTGCAGAACCGCCACATCGCTGATCCCGACGGCGGTCAGGCCCTCGACGAGCCGCACGTACCGCGAGGGGTGCACGGATGCCAGATGGGCCAGGATCGCATCGAAGCGATCCGCGGTGACGGCGCCGCTCTTCGCGGCCCCGGCCACCGCATCCGCGTAGCCGTCCTCGTCGAGAGCGACGGCGTGCCCCTCGACATCGCGTCGGCGGTAGTCGAGGCCATCGATGCGCACGGTCTCGAAGCGGTCGGCCATCGCGTGGATCTCGCGCAGGAAGTCGGCGGCGGCGAACCGGCCCTCGCCCAGAGCGTTCGGCGGGGTGTTCGACGTCGCGGCGATGCGCGTGCCCCCGGCCACCAGCTCGCCGAGCAGCCGCGTCATGAGCATGGTGTCGCCGGGATCGTCGAGCTCGAACTCGTCGATCGCCAGGAAGCTCGACCCGCTCAGCAGCTTGACGGTGGGCGCGTAGCCCAGTGCGCCGACCAGCGCCGTGTACTCGATGAACGTGCCGAAATAGGTACGGCCGGGCGCCAGCTTCCACAGGGCGGCCAGCAGGTGGGTCTTTCCCACGCCGAAACCGCCGTCGAGGTAGATGCCCGGCTTGGTCGGCGCCTGCTTCTTGGCGAACATGCCGCGGGCCGGCTTCCAGGCCGCGGCGAAAGCCCGAACCCGCTCGACGGCACGGGCCTGCGAGGGGTAGTCCGGATCCGGCACGTAGTTGTCGAGCGTGGCGTCCTCGAACTGGCGCGGCGGAACCAGCGATTCGGCGATCTCGGCCGCGGTCATCGACGGGGTGCGCTCGGCGAGCGACGGGACGGAGAGCTGCATGCGGAATGGGTGCCTTCGATACCGGGGATCGTGTCGAACTCTTACGGCACTTCAGCGGGCTCGCGGTCGACTGCCTACCCTGAGAGGGTACCCATTCGCCGAGCTGCCCGTGGAGGACCCCATGACCGTCGAGCGCGACCCGTCGCCCGCATTCGCCGCCTTCGCCCACCCCGAACGGCTGGTGAGCACGGAATGGCTGGCCGAGCACCTCGGCGAGCCGGGGCTGGTCGTCGTCGAATCCGACGAGGACGTGCTGCTCTACGAGACCGGGCACATCGAGGGCGCCGTCAAGATCGACTGGCACACCGACCTCAACGATCCCGTGACCCGCGACTACGTCGACGGCGCCGGTTTCGCCCGGCTCGTCGGGAGCAAGGGCATCTCGCGCGACTCCACCGTCGTGATCTACGGCGACAAGAACAACTGGTGGGCGGCGTACGCGCTCTGGGTGTTCACGCTGTTCGGCCACGAGGACGTCCGCCTGCTCGATGGCGGGCGCGCCAAGTGGGAGGCCGAGGGTCGTCCGTACACCACCGAGGTGCCGTCCCCCGCGGCCGTGGACTACCCGGTCGTCGAGCGCGACGACTCCACCGAGCGCGCCTACAAGGAAGACGTGCTCGCGGCGATCGGCAACGTGCCCCTGGTCGACGTGCGCTCCCCCGAGGAGTACGTCGGTGACCGCACCACCGCCCCGGCCTACCCCGAGGAGTCGGCGCTGCGCGCCGGTCACATCCCGACGGCGCGCAACGTGCCCTGGGCGCGCGCGGTCGCCGAGGACGGCTCGTTCAAGGGCCGCGACGAACTCGACGCCATCTACCGCGACGAGATCGGGCTGAAGGAGGGCGAGGACGTCATCGCGTACTGCCGCATCGGGGAACGTTCGAGCCACACCTGGTTCGTGCTCACCCACCTGCTCGGGTTCCCGAACGTGAAGAACTACGACGGGTCGTGGACCGAGTGGGGCAGCGCCGTGCGCGTGCCGATCGTGAAGGGAGCCGAGCCGGGCTCCCTCTGAGCCAGAATCGGACCATGACCGAGCAGCAGCTGCCGACGGCTCTCGCCGAGATCCGGGACGACTTCCTGGCGCTGGACGTGCGGGAACGGCTGCAACTGCTGCTGGAGTTCTCCAACGCGCTGCCGGACCTGCCCGAGCGCTATCGCGACCACCCCGACCTGCTGGAGCGGGTCGAGGAGTGCCAGTCACCGGTCTTCATCTTCGTGGAGGTCGACGCGGCACGGATCGTGCACGTCTTCGTCACGGCACCGAAAGAGGCTCCGACCACCCGCGGTTTCGCCTCGATTCTGGCCGAGGGACTCAAAGACCTCACGGTCGAACAGGTGCTCGCCGTGCCGGCCGACTATCCGTTGACGATCGGTCTCACCGAGGCGGTCAGCCCGCTGCGGATCCGCGGCATGATGGCGCTCCTCGGGCGCATCCAGAGACAGGTCACCGAGAAGTCAGCGGCGTAGACCCTCTACCCACCGCGAGATCGCGCCCTCCCACTTGTCGCGGTCGTAGTTCCACAGCTTGGTGTGCCGCGCGACCTCGAACGCCTCGTAGGTGACGATGTCGGGCCGCGCGACGGCGAGGGCGCGGGATGCGGTGGACGGCACGAATCCGTCGTCGTCGCTGTGCAGGATGAGGATCGGCACATCCAGCTCGCGCGCACGTCGCACGAAGTCCATGCGATCGAGATCCAGCGGCTCGGCCAGCCCGGTGAAGAACCCTCCCCACCGGCGGGAGTAGAGCATCAAAACGCCCCAGCGCACGAGCGACGGCAGCCGGCGCAACGCCACCTGGAAGTCGAGGGTCGCGATCCAGTCCACCACCGGAGACTCCAGCACCACGCCGCGCACCCGCGCGCCGAGTGGTGACCGGGTGAGCGCCTGCAGCACCGTCGCCCCGCCCATCGACCAGCCCATCAGCACCAGCTCGTCCGCGCCGTTGTCGAGGGCGAACTGCATCGCCGCCTCGATGTCCTGCCATTCGCGGTCGCCGAGCGCGTACCGGTGGTCGTCGCTGCGCGGGGCATCGCCGTCGTTTCGGTACGACACGATGAGGGAGGTGTACCCGGCGGCGCGGAACGGCGCGACGGCGCGCAACGTCTCGGAGCGGCGGACCGCCCGGCCGTGCACGTTGATGACCCAGCGGTTCGGGGCGCCGTCGGCCGTCGCCCCGTCCGCAGCGGGGACCAGCCAGGCCGGTGCCGGACCGAGCGGTGTCTCGACGCTCACATCCCGGTACGGGAACGGCAGATCGCGCGGGCTCAGCACGAACCAGCCGCTGAGGCGGCCACGACGGGCTGCGGCGAGATCCCCGAAGTCGACGCCGAGCACCCGGCGCCGGACCGTGCGGTCATCCTGCGCGATGATCTCGCCGAGCCGCGCATGTCCGCTGTCGCAGCTGAACCAGAAGCTGTACTCCCCCGGCAGCCGGGAGTCGGCGTTGGCCGAGAGCAGGATCATCCCGGCATCGGGCTCGTAGGCGAGGATCGTGACGTCCTCGGTGCGGCGCGACGGCGGGATGATGACCGTCCGGGCGACGATCACGCTCAGTGCTGCGGCGGCCAGCGCGGCCGCGCCGGCGGCCGCGACGACCCCGATCGCGATCCCTCCGGCGACCCGGCGTCCCATCTGCAGCCCTCTCGTCCCACGGCAGGGGTCGGCGTGGCACGTGACGGCGCCCCCGTGGAAACCCTAGTCTGCAGACGTGTCCGAAACCGCGCGCGGCCCCGCCGTCCCCGTCCTGTTCGGGCAGGCGCTGGCCTCGGTGCACGAGGCGACGACCCGCCCCGAGCTCGTCCTGACGGAGATCCCGGCCCCCACCGGGCTGGCTCCCCACGCCGTCGCCCTCGCCGCGGACGTGCGGCCTGCCCAGCACGGCGTCGACTCTGTGCTCGGCACCGGCCGGTTCGTCCTGCTCTACGATCCCGAGTCCCCGGAGGCCTGGGGCGGCTCGTTCCGCGTCGTCTGCTTCGCCCAGGCTCCCCTCGAGACCGACATCGGGCTCGATCCGTTCGTGACCGGCGTCGCCTGGTCGTATCTCACCGATGCGCTCGATGCGCGCGGCGCCGTCTACACCGCGGCGTCGGGCACCGCGACCAAGGTGCTCTCCACCGGATTCGGCGAGCTGGCCGGGCAGAGCGACGGGGCGCAGCTCGAGCTGCGCGCGTCGTGGACCCCCGATCAGGACTCGGTCGCCGCATCCGTCGAAGGCTGGAGCGAGCTGCTGTGCCTGCTCGCCGGCCTGCCGCCCACCGCCGAGGCGGTGGGCCTGCTTCCCCATGTCCGAGCGGCGCGTGACTGACGAGCCGAACACCGCCCCGGATCTCGAGGTCATCGAGTCGGTCGACGCCTACCTGGCGGCGGTCGCCGCGATCGAGGCCGGTCACGGTCCGATCGCGGTCGACGCCGAGCGGGCATCCGGATTCCGGTACTCGCAGCGCGCCTACCTGATCCAGATCTTCCGCCGCGGATCCGGGGTGTTCCTGTTCGATCCCCCGGCCATCGGCCGCCCGCTCACCGAGCTGCAGGATGCGATCCGCGGCGAGGAATGGGTGCTCCACGCCGCCAGTCAGGACCTGGCCTGCCTGCGTGAGGTCGGTCTCGACCCGGACCGCATCTTCGACACGGAACTGGGCGCCCGGCTGGCCGGTCTCGCCCGGGTCGGCCTCGGGTCGGTCGTCGAGGAGCTGCTCGGCATCCATCTGGCCAAGGAGCATTCGGCCGCCGACTGGTCGACCCGCCCGCTGCCGCAGAGCTGGCTCGTCTACGCCGCACTCGACGTCGAGCTGCTGCCCGATCTGCGGGACAGGATCGCCGAACTGCTCGAGGCCGACGGCAAGACCGAGATCGCCCGGCAGGAGTTCGCCGCGACGCTGCAGCGGGAGACCGTGGTGCGCGCCGATCCGTGGCGGCGCCTCTCCGGCATCCAGAACCTGCGCCAGGCACGCAACCTCGCCGTCGCGCGCGAACTCTGGCTGGAACGCGACGCCTACGCCCGGGACATCGACACGGCACCCGGCCGGCTCGTCCCCGACGGATCTCTCGTGGCCGCGGCGAAGGCGCTCCCGGCCACCAAGCGCGATCTCGCGGGGATCAAGGAGTTCACCGGCCGGGCGAGCCGAAGCCAGATCGACCGCTGGTTCGCCGCCATCCAGCGCGGCGTCGCGACCGATGACCTGCCGGTGGTCCGCCCGCCGAGCGACGCATTGCCGCCGCCGCGCGTCTGGTCCGACAAGAACCCCGAGGCCGACGGCCGGCTGCGCCGCGCCCGGGCCGACGTGACCCAGGTCTCCGAGGCGATGAACCTCCCGCTGGAGAACCTGCTGACCCCCGACTTCCTGCGGCGGGTCGCCTGGAGCCCGCCCGCCGAGATCACCGCCGACAGCATCGGCGAGGCCCTCGCCGCCCTCGGTGCGCGCGCCTGGCAGATTGACGCAATCGCACAGGTGATCGCCGATGCCTTTGTGCGGTCCGACCAAAACGCGGACGAGCCGGAGAACCCCGCTTCGTAGGATCAGTCAAACGATTCGGGCGCCCGCAGGGGCGTGCCTAGGCTGGATCTCGAACGTTTTCGAGCCGATGGAGGACACCTTGGCTGCAGGCAGAGAGGTCGTGTTCGTCGACGGGGTCCGCACCCCGTTCGGACGCGCAGGCGAGAAGGGTCAGTACTGGGGCACGCGCGCCGACGACCTGATCGTGAAGGCGATGATCGGGCTGCTCGAGCGCAACCCGGGACTGCCGAAGGACCGGGTCGACGACGTCGCCATCGCCGCGACCACGCAGACCGGTGACCAGGGCCTCACCCTCGGCCGCACGGCCGCCATCCTGGCCGGACTGCCGCTCAGCGTCCCCGGTTACGCCATCGACCGGATGTGCGCGGGCGCGATGACGAGCGTCACCACCATCGCGGGCGGCATCGCATTCGGCGCCTACGACGTCGGCATCGCCGGAGGCGTCGAGCACATGGGCAGGCACCCGATGGGCGCCGACGCCGACCCGAACCCGCGGTTCCTGGCCGAGAAGCTCGTCAGTCCCGACGCCCTCAACATGGGCATGACCGCCGAGCGGCTGCACGACAGGTTCCCCGCACTCACCAAGGAGCGCTCCGACCGGTTCGGCATGCTCAGCCAGCAGAGGGTCGCCGCAGCCTACGCCGCGGGCAAGATCCAGCCCGATCTCATCCCCGTCGCGATCCGCAGCGAGGCCGGCTGGGGCCTGGCCACCGAGGACGAGGGCATGCGCCCCGAGACGACGATGGAGGGTCTTGCCACCCTCAAGACCCCGTTCCGCCCGCACGGCAAGGTGACTGCCGGCAACGCCTCGCCGCTCACCGACGGCGCGACGGTGTCGCTGCTCGCGTCGGCGGATGCGGCGAAGGAGCTCGGCCTGACCGTCAAGATGACGATGGTCGGCTTCGGATTCGCCGGCGTCGAGCCGGAGGTGATGGGCATCGGGCCGATCCCGAGCACCGAGAAAGCGCTGAAGAGCGCCGGGCTCACCATTGACGACATCGGCGCGTTCGAGTTGAACGAGGCGTTCGCCGTCCAGGTGCTGTCCTTCCTCGACCACTTCGGCATCGACGACGAGGACCCCCGCGTGAACCCCTGGGGCGGCGCGATCGCCATCGGCCACCCGCTCGCCGCATCCGGCGTGCGTCTCATGACCCAGCTGGCGGCGCAGTTCGCCGAGCAGCCGGATGTCCGTTACGGCCTGACCGCGATGTGCGTCGGCCTCGGCCAGGGCGGAAGCGTCATCTGGGAGAACCCGCACTACAAGGGAGCCAAGTAGATGACCGACTTCGGAAAGCTGATCTCCCTCGACCCCGACGAGGTGGTCACCCACTCCTACGTGCGCGATGTCACGCTGCCGAGCGGCAGGATCCTGGCCCTCGTCACGCTCGACAACGGGCGGGATCACACCCGGCCGAACACGCTCGGTCCGAACACCCTGCTCGAGTTGAAGGGCGTGCTCGAGGGCCTGGCCGAGCGGGCGAAGAAGAGGGAGATCCACGCCGTCGGCATCACCGGCAAGCCGTTCATCCTGGCCGCGGGTGCCGACCTGTCGAAGGTCGACCAGATGGCGGATCGCGAGACCGGCGTGCTGATGGCGAAGCTCGGCCATGCAGCCCTCGGGATGCTGTCGGAACTCGGGGTGCCGTCGTTCGCCTTCATCAACGGACTCGCCCTCGGGGGCGGAACCGAGATCGCGCTCAACGCGACGTACCGGACCGTCGACTCCAGCATCCCGGCCCTCGCGCTGCCCGAGGTGTTCCTCGGGCTGGTGCCCGGCTGGGGCGGGGCCTGGCTGCTGCCGAACCTCATCGGCATCGAGAACGCGCTCGAGGTGATCATCTCGAACCCGCTGAAGAACAACCGCACGCTCAAGGGACCGCAGGTGCTCGAGCTCGGCATCGCCGATGCGATGTTCGGCCCCGCCACCTTCCTGGAAGACTCACTGACGTGGGCCGACGGCGTGCTGGGCGGCGCGATCAAGGTCAAGCGCAAGAACGAGCCGGGCAAGCTCGAGCGTGCCGTCAAATGGGACATCGCGATCGGCGTCGCCGAGAAGATGCTCAAGAGTCGCATCGGAACCGTCGCGAAGAGCCCATACCGGGCGCTGGAACTGCTCAAGGCGGCCAAGAACACCGACAAGAAGACCGGGTTCGCCGCCGAGGACGACGCACTCGCCGACCTGATCGCCGGGGATCAGTTCCGCGCGTCGATCTACGCGTTCAACCTCGTGCAGAAGCGGGCCAAGAAGCCGGCGGGTGCCCCCGACAAGAAGCTCGCCCGCCCGGTGAACAAGGTCGGGGTCGTCGGCGCGGGACTGATGGCGACCCAATTCGCCCTGCTCTTCGTGCGGCGTCTGCAGGTCCCCGTCGTCATCACCGACCTCGATCAGGAGCGCGTCGACAAGGGCGTGGCGAGCATCCGCGGCGAGATCGACGAGTTGCTGATGAAGGGGCGCATCGACTCCGATGAGGCAAGCAAGCTGCGCTCGCTGATCTCGGGCACCACCGACACGGCCGACTTCGCCGATTGCGACTGGGTCATCGAGGCGGTCTTCGAAGAACTCGGCGTCAAGCAGCAGGTGTTCGCGGACGTCGAGAAACATGTGGCCGACGATGTCATCCTCGCCACCAACACCTCCGGCCTGTCGATCGACGAGATCGGCGCGAAGCTGAAGCACCCGGAGCGCCTGGTGGGCTTCCACTTCTTCAACCCCGTCGCGGTCATGCCGCTCATCGAGGTGGTCAAGGCGAAGAAGACGAACGATGTGGCGCTGAGCACGGCGATGGTCACCGCCGAGAAACTTCGCAAGAACGCCGTGATCACCAAGGCGACCCCCGGGTTCGTGGTCAACCGGCTGCTGGCCAAGCTGCTCGGTGAGGCCATGCATGCCGTCGAGCAGGGAACGCCGTTCGAGACGGTCGTCGAAGCGCAGAAGCCGTTCGGATTCCCGATGGACCCGTTCGTGCTGCTCGAGCTGGTCGGGCTGAAGGTGGGCGCCCACGTCCTGGACACCCACCACGGCGCGTTCCCCGAGCGCTTCTTCGAGTCGAAGGCCCTGCACGAACTGGCCGACTACGGGCACATCCTCGAGAAGGACGGCAAGGGCAAGGTCACCGGCTACGACAAGAAGGCGCTCGAGATCGTCGCGAAGCACCGTCCGGCCGACGCGAAGCCGTACACCGCCGGCGAGCTGCAGGTGCGCATCGAGGACGGCCTGGCCGACGAGATCCACCGCATGCTCGAGGACGGCGTCGTCGCGGCGGCAGAGGACATCGATCTGTGCATGATCCTCGGGGCCGGCTGGCCGTTCCAGATGGGCGGCGCCACCCCGTATCTGGATCGCGTGGGCGCCTCCCAGCGCGTGTTCGGCGACACCTTCCACCACCCGCCGATCCGCGGGGTCGAGTAGCCTCCCGGCGAGGGCACGCGGGGCGACCCGGGGTCAGTGACCCCCGGTCGCCGCCGCGTCGCCCCATTCGCCCTCCGGCATCGCCGGAGTCTCGAGCCGGCGGATGAAGAAGGTGAGCACGATCACCGCGAGCGAGATGACTCCCCCGGCGAGGAACGCGAGGTGGGCTCCCGCGGCCGCTTCGGCGGCAAGGGGCTGCTCGGGGTCGATGTTGCCCGCGTCGGCGAGTCCCGTCGCATAGAGCGCCACGAACAGGGCGATGCCCGCTGCGCCCGCCACCTGCTGCAGGGTCGCGATCGTCGCGCTGCCGTAGGAGTAGAGCTTCGGCTCGAGCGAGCCGAGCGACACGCTGAACAGCGGCGTGAACATGAACGCCAGGCCCAGGCTCAGCAGCACGTGGGCACCGAGCAGCACCAGCCACGACGAGCCGTCGCCGAGGAAGAGCGCCAGGATCCACAGCGCCGCCGAGACCCCGACCGCTCCCGGGACGATGAGCGGGCGCGGACCGTGCTTGTCGTACAGGCGGCCGATCACCGGACCGAGCAGACCCATGAGCAGACTGCCCGGCAGCAGGATCGCGCCCACCCAGAGCACGTCGAGCCCGAGCGTGTAGCGCGCGAACTGCGGGATGACGATGACGACGCCGAACAGCGCCAGCATCGCCACGGCGAGCAGGGTCACCGAGAAGGCGAAGTTGCGCGACTGGAAAGTGCGCAGGTCAAGGAGTGCGGAGTCGGTGCGCTGCAGCCGGATCTGACGCCAGATGAACAGGCCCAGCACGACGAGCCCGATGACGATCGGGATCCACGGCGCGACGGGCACCTCGCCCAGGGCCGAGCTGCCGATGCTGCTCAGGCCGTAGACCAGCGCCGAGAACGCGATGGCGGACAGGATCACCGATGCCACGTCGAGCGGTGCCGCCCGTGTCTCGGTCACGTCGGGGACGTACCGGATGCCGATCGCGAGCATCACCAGGGCGATCGGGAGCATGACCCAGAACAGCCCCTGCCACGGGAGGAACTGCAGCAGCGCGCCCGAGACGGTCGGCCCGACCGCGGGGGCGACCGACATGACGATCGAGATACGACCCATGATGCGCCCGCGGTTCTGGGGCGGGACGATCGTCATGACGGTCGTCATCATCAGGGGCATCATGATCGCGGTGCCCACCGCCTGGACGACGCGGCCGACGATGAGCATCTCGAAGATCGGCGAGAGCGCGGCGATCAGCGTGCCGACGCTGAAGGTGACCATGGCGACGATGAACACCGGCCGGGTGTTGAGACGCTGCAGCAGCCAGCCGGTGGTCGGGATGACGACGGCCATCGTGAGGGCGAACGCCGTGGTCAGCCACTGCCCCTGCGTCGCGTCGATGCGCAGCGCCTCTTGGATCTTGGGCAGGGCGACCGTCATCATCGTCTCGTTGAGGAAGACGACGAACACGGCTGCGAGAAGCAGGATGAGAGCCGTCCGGTTGCGCCGTGCGATCGCGTCCTCCGTCATCATCGAGCCGGTGGGCGTGGTCGTGTTCAGACTCATCTGTGTCTCGCTTCGATCGTCGTCAGGGGCCGTCCACAACGGGAAACGGCGGGAGGCATGCGTCCTCACCGCCGTTTGTGAACAGTGTCCACATATAGTACCGCGGGCCGCCGACAATGCAAGTCGGCGACGCCCCGCGGTATTCCCGTGACTGAGCGGGGCTACTCCGCCCGGACCACCTCGACCTCATAAGAACGCACGCCGGCCGACTCCGGGCAGCCGCTGGCGATCGCGTCCTCCGTGGTGGAGATCTCGCTCTCCACGGTCCCGGTGAACGAGGTCACCCCGTCGGCGTCGCCCTCACCCACCGTCAGGTCGTACGAGGTGTCGATGCCGAACGCCTCCGGGAACGCGACGGTGCCGTCCGTCTACTTGCAGTCGATGCTCGAGACCCCACGGAAGGTCAGCGATTCGCCGTCCCAGGTGAACTCGGACTCGACGGCGATCGCCTGGTCCTCGCCGTGAGAGGCAGCAGAAGGGCGGCCACGAGGGCCGCCGTGATGCGGGTTCTCATGACGAGAACCTAGTGATGCTCAGCCTGCCGATTGTTGCCGGCAGATGGAATCTGCTCGGGCTCATCCGGGAGCCGCCGCGCGACGGGGATGCGGGTCCCCTCGGTGCCGAGCACCTGCGCGACGATGTCGTGCGCGATGCGCTGGTCGGTCAGGCCGACCTCGGCCAGCAACTCGTCACGGTCGCCATGCTCGAGGAACTCGTCGGGCAGACCGAGCTCGTCGAGCGGAGTATCGACCCCGGCGGCGCGCAGATCCTGCCGGATACGGGTGCCGATGCCCGCCACGCGGATGCCGTCCTCGATGGTGACCACGAGCCGGTGATCGCGCGCCATGTCGACGATGCTGCGGGGCACCGGGATGACCCAGCGCGGGTCGACGACCGTCGCGCCGATGCCCTGCGCCGCCAGACGCTCGGCGACCTGGAGGCCGAGCTTGGCCATCGGGCCGACCGTGACGATGAGCACATCGCGGTGCGCAGCCTCGCGCAGCACGTCCACCCCGTCGGCGGTCCGGCGCTCGGCGTCGTACTCGGTGCCCACGCTCCCCTTCGAGAACCTCAGCACCGTCGGCGCATCGTCGACGACGACGGCCTCGGCGAGCTCCTCGCGCAGCCGCGTCGCGTCGCGCGGCGCGGCGAGCCGGACGTTCGGCACGATCTGCAGCAGTGCCAGATCCCACATGCCGTGGTGGCTCGGACCGTCGGGGCCGGTGACACCCGCCCGGTCGAGCACGAACGTGACGCCCGCGCGGTGGAGGGCGACATCCATGAGGATCTGGTCGAACGCGCGGTTCACGAACGTGGCGTACAGGGCGACGACGGGGTGGAGTCCGCCGAACGCGAGTCCCGCGGCGCTGGTGACCGCGTGCTGCTCGGCGATGCCGACATCGAATACCCGGCCCGGATGCTTCTCGGCGAACCGGTGCAACCCGGTCGGGCGCAGCATCGCCGCCGTGATCCCGACCAGACGCGGGTCGCGGTCGGCGAGGGTGACGATCTCGTCGGCGAAGACGCTCGTCCACGACGGGCGGCTGGCCTGCTCGACGGGTTCGCCGGTCTCGGGATCGATCTGGCCGACGGCGTGGAACTGGTCGGCGACGTCCGCGACGGCGGGTTCGTACCCGTGGCCCTTCTCGGTGATGACGTGCACGATGACCGGGCGGCCGAGCTCCTTGGCCTGGCGCAGCCCCTCTTCCAGTGCGGCGCTGTCGTGCCCGTGCAGCGGGCCGATGTACTTGATGTCGAGGTTGGAGTAGAGCGCTTCGTTGTTGGTGAACCGGGCGAGGAAGCCGTGCACAGCGCCGCGGGTGCCGCGATAGAACGCGCGACCCGGCGCCCCGAACCGGCCGAACAGCTTCTCGCTGGTGCGGTGCAGATCGAGATAGGCGCGGCGGGTGCGCACCGTGTTGAGGAAACGCGCCATGCCGCCGATCGTGGGGGCGTACGAGCGGCCGTTGTCGTTGACGACGATCACGAGCTTGCGCAGGTTGTCGTCGCTGATGTTGTTCAGCGCCTCCCACGTCATGCCGCCGGTCAGCGCGCCGTCACCGACCACCGCGACGACGTAGCGATCGTCCTGCCCGGTCATCGCGAACGCTCGCGCGATCCCGTCGGCCCAGCTCAGCGAACTCGAGGCGTGCGAGCTCTCGACGATGTCGTGCTCGGACTCGGAGCGCTGCGGATACCCGGCCAGGCCGCCGCGCTGACGCAGCCGGCCGAAGTCCTGGCGCCCGGTGAGCAGCTTGTGCACGTAGCTCTGGTGACCGGTGTCGAACACGATGGCATCGCGCGGCGAGTCGAACACCCGGTGGATCGCCATCGTCAGTTCGACGACACCGAGGTTCGGTCCGAGATGGCCACCGGTCTTGGAGACCTCGGCGACCAGGAACCGGCGGATCTCGTCGGCCAGTTCGGCCAGCTGGTCACGGGTCAGGCCGTCGAGGTCGCGCGGACCATGGACGCCCTCGAGCAACGACATGCTCCGAGTTTACGGGTCGACCCCGTAGACCTCCCTGTGCAACCGCCGGGCGCTGCCGACCCAGTCGTCGCGCTCGACACGACCCGGGAAGGCCTCGATCGCGGCGTTGACCGCCTCGACGTCCTCGGCCGTGAACCGGGCGACCTGCCGGAAGCTGGTGATGCCCATCGCCTCCAGCTGCTGCGCGATCTTCGGCCCGACACCGTGGATGCGGACCAGATCGTCGCTCGGGGGCGTCAGGCCCCCTGCGGTGCGGCTCGCGATCCCCGCGATCCGGTCCCGTGCGCTCGGAGCGAACGCCGCGGCATCGAGCGGCGCCGCATCCGTCCCCGATGCGCCGGTGTCCATGTCCTCCACCTGGGTGCCCGCCGGATCCTCCGGCTCGGATGCGGGGGTCGGCTCCGGCTCGGCGGCGCGCGGGCGCAGCAGCCCGCGCAGCAACCATCCGAGGCCGAACCCGAGCAGCGCCGCGAGGATCATCCAGACGACGATCTCGCCGACGGTGTACAGCGACATCAGCCCTCCTCCACGATCTCGAGGTCCACCCGGCGCCCGTCGGCGGCGTCGACCCCGGTGGCTCCGGCCCCGGCGATCCCGAGCCGGCCGGGATCGACCCCTGCCGCGACCAGCTCGTCGACGACGGCCTGGGCGCGGCGGGTGCTGAATGCGATGGCATCCGCCGTGGTCCCGGTGGCGATCGCCACGTGGCCGGTCAGCCGCACCCGCAGCTCGGGGAACTGGGTCAGCAGGACCGCGACCCGTGCCACGCGGCGAAGTCCGGCATCGTCGAGCGCGGTGCTGTCGGGGGCGAACCGGATGGTCGTCGACTCGAGTTCCGCCACGGCGGCGTCCCGCCGGGGATCCTCCTCCGGCGCGGGGCTGGGGGTCGGGGTCGGCGCGGGGGCGAGACCGTGAGTCTCGGGGAGACTCACCCAGCGCACCCCGTCGACCCGCCCGACGACGCGCGCCGCCTCGGCGAGCACCGCCGCATCCGCCGCGTCACCGGTGAGCACCGCCTCGCGGCCGTCGAATCGCACGCTCACGCCGGTCAGCCTCGCGTCGTGCAGGGCGGCCTGCGCCGCATCGGTGAGAGGGACCTCGAACGCTTCGGAGCCGATGACGGCGACCCCCGCGGTCATCCCGCCGAGCACCGAGGCCAGTGCGATCACGGCGATCCGCTGCGCCCCCGCCGAGGAGGTGCGCACCGGGCCGCTCACGCCGAGACCACCAGGGTCAGACCAGGCTCCGCAGGACGTACTGCAGGATCCCGCCGTTGCGGTAGTAGTCGGCCTCACCGGGGGTGTCGATCCGCACGACGGCGTCGAACTCGATCGGCTGCTTGCCCGCCGGCGAATGCTCGCTCGGGGCCGCGACGACGCGCACCGTCTTGGGGGTGGTGCCGTCGTTGAGCTGCTCGATACCCGAGATCGACACCAGTTCGGTGCCGTCGAGCCCGAGATCGTCGGCGGTCGCGCCGGCCGGGAACTGCAGGGGCACCACGCCCATGCCGATCAGGTTCGAGCGGTGGATGCGCTCGAAGCTCTCGGCGATGACCGCGCGGACCCCGAGCAGCGAGGTCCCCTTGGCCGCCCAGTCACGGCTCGAGCCCGACCCGTATTCCTTGCCCGCGAAGATCACGAGCGGGGTCCCGGCGGCCTGGTAGTTGACGCTGGCGTCGTAGATGAACGCCTGGGGGCCGTCCGCCTGGGTGAAGTCGCGCGTGTAGCCGCCCTCGACGTTGTCCAGCAGCTGGTTGCGCAGGCGGATGTTGGCGAAGGTGCCCCGGATCATCACCTCGTGGTTGCCGCGGCGCGACCCGTAGGAGTTGAAGTCCTTGCGGTCGACACCGTGCTCTTGCAGGTACTGCCCCGCCGGGCTCTCGGCCTTGATCGACCCGGCCGGCGAGATGTGGTCGGTGGTGACCGAGTCGCCCAGCTTGGCCAGCACGCGGGCGCCGGCGATGTCGGTGACCGGCGTGGTCTCGAGGGTCATGCCGTCGAAGTACGGGGGCTTGCGCACGTAGGTGGACTCGGCATCCCACTCGAACACTTCGCTGTCCGGGGTGGGAAGCGAGCGCCAGCGCTCGTCGCCCTCGAACACGCTGGCGTACTCGTGGGTGAACATCTCGGTCGAGATCGAGTCGTCGATGGTCTTCTGGACCTCGGCCGCGTCGGGCCAGATGTCGCGCAGGAAGACGTCGTTGCCCTCGGAGTCCTGTCCGAGCGCGTCGACCTCGAAGTCGAAGTTCATCGATCCGGCGAGGGCGTAGGCGATCACCAGCGGCGGGCTGGCGAGGTAGTTCATCTTCACGTCGGGGCTGATGCGGCCCTCGAAGTTGCGGTTGCCCGAGAGCACGGCGGTGACGGCGAGGTCGTTGTCGTTGATCGCGGCCGAGACCTCGTCGATGAGCGGACCGGTGTTGCCGATGCACACCGTGCAGCCGTAGCCGACGGTGTAGAAGCCGAGCGCCTCGAGATCGTCGGTGAGTCCGGCCTTCTCGTAGTAGTCGGTGACGACCTTCGAGCCGGGGGCCATCGTGGTCTTCACCCACGGCTTGGCCTTCAGGCCCTTCTTGTGGGCGTTGCGGGCGAGGATCCCGGCGGCGAGCATGACGCTCGGGTTCGAGGTGTTGGTGCACGAGGTGATCGCCGCGACCGCGACGGCCCCGTGGTCGAGCGTGTACTTCTTGCCGTCGCTCGTCGACACCTTCACCGGATGCGACACCGCTGCGGGTGCGTGGCTCACGTGATCGTGCGAGTGCTCGTGCGCGCTCTCTTCATCTTCCGCGGTGAACCCGATGGGATCGGAGGCGGGGAACGTGGCCTCGACGGCCGCGTCGACCTTCGACAACGAGGAGGACGCGTAGTCGACGACGTCGAGCTCGAACTGGGTCTTGGCCTTGCTCAGCTCGACCCGGTCCTGCGGGCGCTTCGGCCCGGCGATCGAGGGGACGACGGTGGCGAGGTCGAGCTCGAGGTACTCGCTGTAGACCGGCTCGGCGGCGGGGTCGTGCCAGAGCTTCTGCAGCTTGGAATACGCCTCGACAAGGGCGACCTGCTCGTCGGTGCGGCCGGTGAGACGCAGGTAGTCGAGGGTGACGTCGTCGATGGGGAACATGGCGGCGGTCGAGCCGAACTCGGGGCTCATGTTGCCGATGGTGGCGCGGTTGGCCAGGGGCACCTCGGCGACGCCCTCGCCGTAGAACTCGACGAACTTGCCGACGACCCCGTGCTTGCGCAGCATCTGGGTGATGGTGAGCACGACATCCGTCGCGGTGACGCCGGTGGGGATCGCGCCGCTCAGCTTGAAGCCGACCACCTTCGGGATGAGCATCGACACGGGCTGGCCGAGCATCGCCGCCTCGGCCTCGATGCCGCCGACGCCCCAGCCGAGCACGCCGAGACCGTTGACCATCGTGGTGTGCGAGTCGGTGCCGACACAGGTGTCGGGGTAGGCGCGCAGAGCGCCGCCCACCTCACGGGTGAAGGTCACGCGCGCGAGGTACTCGATGTTGACCTGGTGGACGATGCCGGTGCCCGGCGGCACGACCTTGAAGTCGTCGAACGCCGTCTGACCCCAGCGCAGGAACTGGTAGCGCTCGCCGTTGCGCTCGTACTCGATCTCGACGTTGCGCTCCAGCGCGTTCTCGCTGCCGAACAGGTCGGCGATGACCGAATGGTCGATGACGAGCTCAGCGGGGGCCAGCGGGTTGATCTTGGTGGCGTCGCCGCCGAGCGCGCTCATCGCCTCGCGCATGGTGGCGAGGTCGACGATGCACGGCACCCCGGTGAAGTCCTGCATGACGACGCGCGCCGGGGTGAACTGGATCTCGGTGTCGGGCTCGGCGGTCGGCACCCACGAGCCGAGCGCCTCGATCTGCGTCTTGGTCACGTTGGCGCCGTCCTCGGTGCGCAGCAGGTTCTCCAGCAGCACCTTGAGGCTGAACGGGAGCTTCTCGTGCCCGGCGACCGTGTCGATCCGGAAGACTTCGTAGTCGGTTCCGCCGACCGTGAGCGTGTCCTTCGACCCGAAGCTGTTGACCGTCGACATCCCTTGTCTCCCTTGGTGTTCCCGCAAGGCCACCCTAAGCCTCACCGTCGCCGATTTATCTCGACATCAAGATATATTACACCCGGTCGCCGGTCGCCGGCGCCTCGTCCTCATCGGCGGGTCGCCAGGCAGTCCGGGCGAGCATCCAGGTCACCCAGAGCAGCCCCAGATAAAGCGGTACGCCCATCAGCAGCTTGGTCGCCGCCAGGGCATCGGGCAGTTCGGCGACATACAACGGCACCTGCACGGCGAGCCGCACGCCCGACAGCGCCAGCCACAGGAAGCTCGTCACATAGGCGACCCGCAGCTTGGCCGGGTCGTGCCGCCAGTGCTCATCGCCGGTCAGCAGTCCGATCACCACGCCGACCAGGGGCCGTCGCACCACCAGACTGATCGAGAGCGCGACGACCGCGACCGCGTTGATGCCGAATCCGAGCACGAAGTTGTTCGACACGTTGCCGGTCAGCACCGCCACGCCAGCCGAGAGCGCCACCCCGAGAGCCCCGCTCACCGCCGGCGTGACCGGCTTGCGCTGCACGATGCGCACGACGATGAACGCGACGGCGATCGCGACCGGTGCCAGCACCGAGGGCAGCAACTCTTTGGTGATCGTGTAGATCACCAGGAAGCCCAGGCCTGGCAGGATCGTCTCGATCAGGCCGCGGATGCCGCCGACCGCTCCCAGCAGGGCCGCACCGCTCGGCGCCTCCCCCGGCTTCACCCCGGACAGCCGTGAGCGCTGTGCGGCGGCCGCGAACGCCTCGCGAACCGTCGGGTCCTTCTCTTCGTCGCTCTCGGCCACTAGACGCTCTGCGCCGGGGCCGACGCCTGCGCAGCGGGCGGGACATGCAGGGGGATGAGATCGCGCGGCGGCATCGGGGAGGACCCGCGCACCACCACGATGCTGCGGAACAGGTCCTCGATCGGCCCGGCGGCGGCGGGGTCGGATGCGGCACGCCCGCTGATCACGCCCCGCAGGAACCAGCGCGGTCCGTCCACGCCGATGAACCGGGCGACCCGCGGCGCCGACGCTCCGGCGGCGGGCGGCAGTTCGGCGCGCAGTTCCGGGCCGAACGGGCCGTCCGACGCGGCGGTGGTCCCGCCCTGCTGCGCGATCTGGGCCGCGATCTGCTCGCGGATCTCGTGCCACAGGCCGCTGTTGCGCGGCGCCGCGAACGGCTGCACCTGCAGCGAGGAGTCCTGGAAGTCGAGCGCGACCGCGACGACCCGCTTGCCGCCCTCCTCGACCTCGAGCCGCACCCGCAGGTCGGGTCGCGGCAGGATTTTGACCCCGCCGAGGTCGACGTACGGCCGGACCGCGTTGGCCTCGCTCTCGTCGAGGGGTCCGCTGGACGCGCGGTCCGCTGGTGCCGACTTGGGGTGCTCCGGCGCTGCGGGAGGGTCGATCGGGGTGTCGCTCACGAGGTGGCTCCTTGACTGGCGTACCCGGTCGATCCGAACCCGCCGTCGCCGCGATGGCTTCCGGGCAGGCGTTCGACCGGGACGAAGCGGGCCCGGCTCACGGGCATGACGACGACCTGGGCGATGCGATCGCCCTCGGTCACCGTGTACGGCTCGCTCTGGTCGGTGTTCAGCAGGATGACGCAGATCTCTCCGCGGTACCCGGCGTCGACGGTGCCCGGGGTGTTGACGATGGTGATGCCGTGACGAGAGGCGAGCCCGCTGCGCGGCACCACGAATGCGACGTACCCGTCGGGCAGAGCGATCGCCGTCCCGGTGCCCACGGTGGCCCGCTCGCCCGGCCCCAGGACCACGGTCTCCCGGGCGATGAGGTCGGCGCCGGCGTCGCCCGGGTGCGCGTAGGCGGGCAGGTGATCCCCGGTGAGCAGCACCTCGACGTCGGTCACGCAACGAGGTTAGTCCATGGTCGAATGGGAGCATGCCGAACGAGACGACCTACCGGGAGCGGCTCTGGCCGGCCCCCTGGGTGTTCATCGCGACCGCTCTGGTGATCCCCGCGAGCCTTCTGGTGTTCCTGCCGATCTCGCCCCAGGCGGGCGTCGTCGTCGCCATCGTGCTCTACGCGGCGATCGTCGGCGTGCTGCTCGGAACGACGGCGACGATCGAGGTCGGCGCGGAGGGACTGCGGGCCGGCCGCGCGCGGATCGAGCGCCGGTTCGTGGGGGCGGCCACCGCATCCACCGGCGCCGACGCGAACGCGGAACGCGGAACGCGCCTCGACGCGCGGGCCTGGATGCTGGTGCGCGGCTGGATCCCCGGCGTCGTGCGGATCGAGATCACCGACCCGGAGGACCCGACCCCGTACTGGCTCGTCTCGAGCCGTCGGCCCGACGAACTCGCCGCGGCACTACAGCCGGTCGACGCTCCGCCGGTCGAGTAGCCCGAAGGGCGTGTCGAAGCCGGTCGAGTAGCCCGAAGGGCGTGTCGAGACCTACAGGCTGCACTCGTGGCACACGGGCCCGAGCTTGGTCTCGTGGTCGAACTGCGACTGGTGCTTCACCAGGAAGCAGCTCGTGCAGGTGAACTCGTCCTCCTGCGGGGGAAGCACGACGACATCGAGGTCGAGGTCGGCGAGGTCCTGACCGACCAGTTCGAAGCTGCCCGGGTTGTCGGCATCCTCGACATCCACAACGCCCGAGAGTTTGTCGGGAACACGCTCCTGGAGGGCCTGGATCGACTCGGTGTCCTCGTCGGTCTTCCTCGGTGCGTCGTAGTCGGTAGCCATTCCCGTCCAATTTCTCGTCATCGCGCGCCCGTGCGGGCGGCGACAGTCTGCATGATCGTTGCACCGGATGCAAACCCTTGAGGTCTGCTCCCCGATGCTCCGCGTGCAACCGGCGGCGCGCCCGCGATATTCCCCGGTTTTCCGGCCTCCTCGTGGCATCCTTGCCGGGAATCGTGACGGCTGGAGAGGGCGTTCGGCAATGCAGGAGCTGAAGGTGATCGGCATCGAGGAGGGGGCGCTCCTCGTCGCCTCCGACGAGGGCGCCCGGTACCGGGTGGCCGTCGACGACCAGCTGCAGTCGCGGCTGCGCCAGTCCTCCCCCGACCTCGGCGCGCAGCGCAAGCTGTCGCCGCGCGAGATCCAGACCCACATCCGCGCCGGGATGTCCGCCCAGGACGTGGCGGCGATCACGGGCGCCCCGCTGGATTATGTCCAGCGCTTCGAGGGCCCCGTGCTGGCCGAGCGCGAGTTCGTCATCGAGTCCGCGCTCAACGTGCCCGTGCACACGGCCATGGAGATCGACCCGCTGTCCGGCGGCGCCACCTTCGGCGGCGTGCTGCGCCGGCGCCTCGTGGATGCCGGGGCTCTGAACGAGCGCTGGGCGAGCTGGAAGGAGGAGGGCGGCTCCTGGATCGTCAAGCTGACCTTCGTCGCCGAGCAGATCGAGCACGACGCCCGCTGGAGCTTCGACCCGAAGAAGCAGGCGCTCGCGCCCCTCAACCAGGAGGCCGTCTCGCTCTCGCAGCAGGGTGAGCTTCCGCAGAACCTGGTCCCGCGCCTGCGGGCCGTCGAGGACGAGGTCGAGACCAGCCGCTTCGACAGCGGCGCGTTCCAGCCGGTCGCCGCCGACCAGCAGGAGACCGGCCCGCTGCTGGAGCCCGTCATCCACGGCCGCATCGGCGCCCAGGATCCCGCGGACGACGCCCCGCCGCGCAAGACCACCCACCAGACCGCCGACCTGCTCGAGGCTCTGCGCCGGCGCCGGGGGGAACGCGACCCGATGGATCCCGAGCACGAGCAATCCCTCGCCGGGCACCCGGAGACGGGCGCGGTCAAGCTGATCGACGTCCCGCTCGAGGGACCGGGCGAGGGCCCGATCGGATCGGCGGGCACACCGTCGGCCGGATCGACCGGGACCGGCCCGCAGGGCATCTCGCGCGGCGGGCGGAAGAACCGCACCGCGATGCCGAGCTGGGACGAGATCGTGTTCGGCGCCCGCACCGACGACGACTGAGGTACGACGCAGTCCGGTCAGGCCCAGGCCCCGAAACGCAACAACGGCACCTGCAGTTCGTCAGGGGTGAGGGAGCCGTGCTGGCCGATCATGCGGCGTGCCGTGTCGGCCGGATCGGCGTAGTACGCGTAGCGCTTCTTCGCCGCCACCAGCACGTCGCCGATACGGGGATGCACCACCGGGTCCACCTCGCCGAACCATCCGGCGTCGATGGCCTCGTCGCGGGTCGCGACGAAGGCACGGGAGCCCTCGTGCGCCCGCCAGCGCGCGGCGAGCTCTCCCGCATCCGTGCCGGGCTCGACGTGGAGCTGCAGGCAGCGCGGCTCGCCGGCGACGAAGCGCACCCCGGCGAGCAGCTCGGGGGCGATGAGCCGCTGCGCCTCGACGGGCACGTCGACCATGCCGTGGTCGGCGGTGACGAGCATGCCCTGCCGCGGCCCGAGGGCCGAGGCGAGGTCGGCCACCGCGGCGTCGAGACCCTCCAGCGCGGCCACCCAGCGTTCCGAGTCCACGCCGTGGGCGTGACCCTCGACGTCGAGCTCGGCGACGTAGAGGTAGATCAGGGCGGGCCCGGGAGCCCGCAGCTCGCGCAGGGCGAGCGCCACGCGGTCCGCTGTCGTCACCCCGCCGCGGTATTCCGCACCGCGCAAGACCGCGCGCGTGAAGGCCGATTCGACGTGCCGAGGGGAACCGATGGCCACCGATCGCACGCCGCCGGTCTCGAACAGCGTGGGCAGACGCTGCCAGCCGGCGGGGTCCACGCCCTCGAGGGTGAGCTGGGCGACCACGGCGCCGCGGTCGGGATCCAGGGTGCGGTATCCGACCATCCCGTGCCGGCCGGGCGGCTGACCGGTGGTCAGCGTGGGCAGCGCCGCCGCTGTCGTCGTCGGGAAGCCGGCCGAGATCGCGGGGTCGCGCTCCAGGCGGGCGGCAAGGGTGCGGGCGTGCCCTCGATGCGCCTCGAGCGCGGTCCGGCCGAGTCCGTCGCAGAGCAGGACGATCGCGTGGCTCACCCCGGCGAGGCCGAGCCTTCCCGTCCTCCCCTGGAGCGCGTCCAGGCAATTCGGCATCACGTCGGCCAGGCTGAACCGGGAGGTTTTCGCCGCCGGTAGCATGGCCACGATCCTATGACTCCCCCCGAAACCACCGCCTCCACCGCCGGTGAGCGCATCGAAGACATCGATGTCGCAGCCGAGATGCAGGGCTCCTTCCTCGAGTACGCCTACTCCGTCATCTATTCGCGCGCCCTCCCCGACGCCCGTGACGGTCTGAAGCCCGTGCAGCGGCGCATCCTGTTCCAGATGTCCGAGATGGGGCTGCGCCCCGACCGCGGGCACGTGAAGAGCTCTCGCGTGGTCGGCGACGTGATGGGCAGGCTCCACCCCCACGGCGATGCCGCGATCTACGACGCTCTCGTGCGCATGGCGCAGGACTTCACCATGCGGGTCCCGCTCGTCGACGGCCACGGCAACTTCGGTTCGCTCGACGACGGCCCGGCCGCGGCCCGCTACACCGAGGTGCGCCTGCAGTACGCGGCGATGGCCATGACCGATGGACTCGACGAGGACGTCGTCGACTTCGTCCCCAACTACGACAACCAGCTCACCCAGCCGTCGGTGCTGCCCGCGGCCTACCCCAACCTGCTGGTGAACGGTGCCGCGGGAATCGCGGTGGGCATGGCGACCAACATGGCCCCGCACAACCTCATCGAGGTCGCCGCGGCCGCGCGGCATCTGCTCGAGAACCCCGAGGCCACGCTCGACGAGCTGATGGCGTACGTGCCGGGCCCCGATCTGCCGACCGGCGGCACCATCGTCGGGCTCTCCGGCATCAAAGACGCGTACGCGACCGGCCGCGGGTCGTTCAAGACCCGTGCCCGGGTCAGCATCGAGCAGCTGTCGGCGCGGCGCACCGGGCTCGTCGTGACCGAGCTGCCCTACCTGGTCGGGCCCGAGAAGGTCATCGAGAAGATCAAGGACGGCGTCACCAACAAGAAGATCACCGGTATCGCCGATGTGACCGACCTCACCGACCGCAAGCACGGCCTGCGGCTGGTCATCGGCATCAAGACCGGCTTCAGCCCCGAGGGCGTCCTCGAGCAGCTCTACCGCCTGACCCCCCTCGAAGACGGCTTCTCGATCAACAACGTCGCGCTCGTCGAGGGCACCCCGCAGACCCTCGGTCTGAAAGAGCTGCTGCGGGTCTACCTCGATCACCGCATCAGCGTCGTGACCCGCCGCTCCCGATTCCGTCTCACCCGCAGGCAGGAACGCCTGCACCTCGTGCTCGGGCTGCTCATCGCCATCCTCGACATCGACGAGGTCATCCAGGTGATCCGCACGAGCGACGACGCGGCGCAGGCGCGCGGCCGGCTGATGGACGTGTTCGACCTCAGCACGCTGCAGGCCGACTACATCCTCGAACTCCAGTTGCGCAGGCTCACGAAGTTCAGCCGCATCGAACTCGAGACCGAACGGGATCGATTGCAGGCCGAGATCGCCGAACTCGAGGCGATGCTGGGCGACCCGGCTCGCATCCGGGACCGCGTCGCCACCGAGCTCGACGAGGTCGCGGAGCGCTTCGGGACCCCCCGGCGCACGCTGCTCACCCAGGCGGCCGCGTCGATCGCATCGACCCCGGCCGCCCGCAAGGCGGCTGCGGCCTCCGGCCCGGCGCTCGAGATCGCCGACGTCCCCACGCTCGTGATCTTGTCCACCACCGGTCGCGCGGTGCGGGTCGATCTGCCGGAGGGCACCGAGCCGCCGACCCGGCAGGCGCGCCGCAGCAGGCACGACGCCATCCGCTCGAGCGTCGTCACCACCTCACGCGGCCATCTGGGCGCCGTCACCTCGCGCGGCCGTGTGCTGCGCTTCACCCCGGTCGATCTCCCCGCCGTCCCGGCGAACTCGGTGCAGCCGGCGGCGGGTGCCCGCATCGCCGATTACCTCGGCATCACCGACAAGAAAGAGCGGGTTCTCGGCCTCATCTCACTCGATGCCGACCTGCCGGTCGCGCTCGGCACGGCGCAGGGGGTCGTCAAACGCGTCGCACCGGGGGCCTACCCCGTCAAGCCCGAGGCCGAGATCATCGCGCTGAAGCCGGGTGACGAGGTCGTCGGAGTCGCCCAGGGCCCGGACTCGGAAGAGCTCGTGTTCATCACCACCGATGCTCAGCTCCTGCGCTTCCCGGCGTCGTCGGTGCGCCCGCAGGGACTTTCCGCCGGCGGCATGGCGGGCATCAACCTCGGTCAGAAGGCGCGCGTGCTGTTCTTCACCTCGCTCGATGCGGGGACGGATGCGGTGGTCGCCACCATCTCGAGCCCCGCCGAGACGCTGGCCGGTGCCGATCCGGGTCGCGCGAAGGTCTCGAGACTGGCCGAGTTCCCGGGCAAGGGGCGGGCGACCGGCGGCGTACGGGCCCACACCTTCCTCAAGGGCGAGAACGCGCTCGCGCTGGCCTGGGCCGGCCCGGCCCCCGCGCTGGCCGTGGGTGGCGACGGGTCCCTGCGTACGCTGCCCGATTCCGGGGCGAAGCGCGACGCGTCGGGCGTTCCGATGGATGCCGTGGTCGGGTCGATCGGACGCGCTCTCTAGAGCGTCTGATTGAGTGTTTCCGAATGGGTCGAGGCGATTGACAGCCCCCGCACGAGTGGATAGATTGCGGAGGAAGTAAAGTTTCCTAACTCTCCGGAGGGAATCGTGCCCCGCTCGTCATGGGAGCGTCCCGGTCGAGACCCCGAGGGGCCGAAACCCGCGAC
>Ga0182739_1000818_pt1 | contig 36089 bp, 37 predicted proteins | sample eDN5th30CBELigBY_FD_128873 | JGI IMG/M metagenome (GOLD analysis project Ga0182739, IMG submission 128873) | Enriched backyard soil microbial communities from Emeryville, California, USA - eDNA 5th pass 30_C BE-Lig BY (version 2) (version 2) | ecosystem: Environmental > Terrestrial > Soil >... | reverse complement strand
GTCCGCCTTTTCCCGATCGAAACCAACCGGCAATCTCGCTTTTTGTTCAATGCCGAAAGGTTTTGTGCATCGAATTTTCAGCGGCAGCCGCGATGTTCATTCAGCATTCATTAAAGCGCCACCGATGGCGACTACCTTTTCAGGCGAAAGAGGAGAAGCCGATGTCGTTCTCCCCTGCCGTGCCGATGCCTTTTGCACATGATCGCTATCTGAGCCGGCCGTCCTGCCCGCGATGCGGCGCCGGCACCTTCGCGGCCGAAGCGAGTTTCTATTCAAACAGCGGCCGCGTCCGGCACGCATGGTGCTGCGATGTCTGCGAGCAGGCGTTCGAAACCGAGATCGATCTGACCGTATTGGTCCCATTGCCGGATTTCCGCTGACGGGCACCAGTCCGCAGCATCGGCCATTCAAGATACGTATCAAAAATGCTGCAGCGGCCTGCTCGCGCGCTCCGCGCAAGCGCATGTCCGATGCAGAAAGAATAAATAGGATCGTATCTATTCCCGCAATTCGCCGCCAACTACCCAATAATATTGGCGGCATTCCAACGCCCGGTTTTACACTTCTTTGCTTGCACGCAAGCATCATGAAGGCGCATTAAACCGCGCTGTCGCCATGTCTGCGGGGCCGCTATGGCATTCGATGTCAATACGCTGTTCTTCCTGACCATGTATGTGGAGGCGATACTCGGACTGCTCCTCCTCCTCGCCTGGGTCCAGAATCTCAGCAACCGCGCCGTGGCGTGGTGGGGCGCCGCGCACCTCCTGCGCAGCCTCTCGGTCGGCCTTTATGGGCTCCACGGCTCTGTGCCCGACTGGATATCCATCGATGTCGCGAGCGCAGTCCTGTTCCTGTCCTTCGGCATCACCTGGAGCGGCGCGCGCATATCGAATGGCCGGGCGCCACTGCCGCTGCCGCTTGCGGCCGGCGCACTGCTATGGGTGGTAGCCAATCAGATCCATGGCGCCTTTGACGATCCGGCTGTCCGCAATCTCCTGAGCGGCGCGATCGTCGCGAGCTTCACCTGGGCGGCGGCATTCGAACTCTGGCGCGGACGCGCGCAGCGGCTGGTTTCGCGCTGGCCGGCGATCGGCCTCCTGTTCGCGGTCGGCGCGTTGTTTCTGCTGCGGCCGCCGCTCGCCTTTCTGCTCCCCGGCGCCACCGGGAACAGCGCGCTGGCGTCAGCGTGGCTGACGGTGCTGAGTCCCGAATTCCTGCTGTTCTCCATCGCCATCGCCTTCGTCCTGCTCGCGGTCGGCAAGGAGTTCACTGAACTGGGGCACAAGACGGCGGCGCGCATGGACCCGCTGACCAGCCTCGCCAATCGCCGCGCCTTCATGCAGGACGCCGAGATGGTGCTGCGCCGTCAGGCGATGCGCGGACGCTCCGCGGCCGTGCTCATCGTCGATCTCGACCACTTCAAGTCGATCAACGACCGCTTCGGACATGCTGTCGGGGATCTGGTCCTGCGAAAGTTCGGGGAAGTCTCGTCGGACAATCTGCGCTCAAGCGATATCATCGGCCGCATCGGCGGTGAAGAATTCGCGATCCTGCTCGCAGACGCCACCGCCGACAACGCATTCTTCGTGGCCGAGCGGATTCGCACCGTCTTCCAGGAGGCCGGTGCGGTTATCGACGGACAGCCGATCGACAGCACCATCAGCGTCGGCGCGGCATTGTTGCAAACCCCCGATGAGCCGCTGAATACGCTGTTGAAGCGGGCAGACCAGGCGCTCTATCGCGCCAAGGCGCGCGGGCGGAACCGCGTCGAGGTCGCATCGGTCGAAGCAGAAGCTCCGCGTCTCGATCCCCTGCCCGAGGCAGTCCCCGAACCTGTCCCCGTCAAGGTTGGCGCGTGATTGTCTCGCGCGATCAGGCCGGCGGCAGATCGCCGGCCTGCCATTGCGCCGTGGTCATCGCGGCGAAGTCGGCGAAACGCCTAGCATCGATGGCTGCGCGCATCCCTGCCATCAGTTCCTGATAATAGGCGATATTGATCGTCGAGAGCAGGATCGCACCGAGCATCTCATTCGCCTTCACCAGATGGTGCAGATAGGCGCGGCTGTAGTCGCGCGCGGCGGCGCAAGTGCTCTCGGCATCGAGCGGACGCGGATCGTCGGCATGGCGGGCGTTCTTGAGATTAACCGGGCCGAACCGCGTGAAGGCAAGACCATGCCGGCCGTTCCGGGTCGGCATCACGCAGTCGAACATGTCGATCCCGCGCGCAACCGCCTGAAGCAGATCGTCCGGCGTGCCGACGCCCATCAGGTAGCGCGGGCGCGCGGCCGGCAGCAGCGGAGCGACGGTTTCGATCATGCGCAGCATGACTTCCTGCGGTTCGCCGACCGCGAGCCCGCCGACGGCGTAGCCCTGAAAGTCCATGTCCACGAGCGCCCGCGCGCTTTCCTTGCGCAAGTCCGGATCGTCGCCGCCCTGCACGATCGCGAACAGCGCACGCCCTGCGGGCGCGCTCTCAAAGGCGCGTCTGGAACGCTCGGCCCATGCAATCGAAAGCCGCACGGCGCGTGACAGATCGTCCGCGCTCGCAGGCAGTTTCACACACTCGTCGAGTTGCATCGCGATGTCTGCGCCGAGCAGCGTCTGCACCTCGACCGCGCGCTCCGGCGTCAACCGGTGCGGCGAGCCGTCGAGATGCGAGCGGAAGGTCACGCCATCGGCGTCGATCTTGCGCAACGTCGCGAGCGACATGACCTGGAAGCCGCCGGAGTCGGTGAGGATCGGATGCGGCCAGTTCATGAACCGGTGCAGCCCGCCAAGCTCCGCGACGCGTTCCGCGCCCGGCCGCAGCATCAGATGATAGGTGTTGCCGAGCACGATGTCGGCACCGGCGGCGCGCACATTCTCCGGCAGCAGTCCTTTCACCGTCGCTTGCGTGCCGACGGGCATGAAGGCCGGCGTGCGGATGACGCCATGCGGCGTCGCGATCTCGCCCCTGCGGGCCGCGCCATCGGTCGCGAATACCTGGAACGCGAACGGAGCCGTCATGCGCCGGCACCGCGATGCAGCAGGCAGGCGTCGCCATAGGAGTAGAAGCGATAGCCGGTCTCGATGGCGTGGGCATAGGCGCGGCGCATGACGTCGAGACCGCAGAACGCCGCCACCAGCATGAACAGCGTGGAGCGCGGCAGATGGAAGTTGGTCATCATCATATCGACGGCGCGGAAGCGATAACCGGGCGTGATGAAGATGTCGGTCTCGCCTGCGAAGGGGTGCACGGTCCCGTCCGGATCGGCGGCGCTTTCGGTCAGGCGCAGCGCCGTCGAGCCGATGGCGATGATGCGGCCGCCGGCGGCGCGCGTATCGTTAAGCGCCGTCGCCGTCTCGGCCGTGACCGTGCCGAACTCGGCATGCATCCGATGGTCGGCGGTGTCGTCGGCCTTGACCGGGAGGAAGGTGCCGGCGCCGACATGCAGGGTGACGAAATGCGTGGTCACGCCACACGCCTTGAGGCGCTCGATCAGCGCTTCCGTGAAGTGCAGGCCGGCGGTCGGCGCAGCGACCGAGCCTTCGTCGCGCGCGAACATCGTCTGGTAGTCGTCGCGGTCGCGCTCGTCGGCGGGTCTGCGCGCGGCGATATAGGGCGGCAGCGGCATCGCGCCGCGTTCCGCGATCGCCTCATCGAGCACCGGGCCATGGAATGCGAAGGAGAGCGTGATCTCGCCGCTCTCGTCTTTCGCTTCCACCATCGCGTCGAGTTGCCCGAGGAAGCAGACCCTGCCTTCCTCGCCGAAGCGCAGCGCATCGCCGACGCGCAGCTTCTTGCCGGGCTTTGCGAAAGCGCGCCAACGCGAACCGTCGATGCGTTTGTGGAGCGTCACGGCGATGCGCGCGCCCTCCCCGCCTTCGGTCAGTTTGCGGCCGAACAGTTGCGCCGGGATCACGCGCGTGTCGTTGAACACCATCGCGTCGCCCGGCCGCAGCAGGCCGGGAAGATCGCTCACGCCGAGATCGCGCAATTCGGGACTGACGCCGGGCGTTACTTCGAGCAGCCGCGCGCTGTCGCGCGGACTGGCTGGCCGGAGCGCGATCCGCTCCGGCGGCAATACGAAGTCGAACAAGTCGGTGCGCATATCAAGCTATCGGGCCGGCTTGTTCTCTTCGGTTGTGGTGAAGCCGCGGCCGGCCTCGGCGTCGGCTTACGCCGCGCCCTGGATGGTCGCCTTGACGATCTTGTCGGGATCGTTCACCGGCTCGCCGCGCTTGATCTTGTCGACATTCTCCATGCCGCTCGTGACCTTGCCCCAGACGGTGTACTGGCCGTCGAGGAAGCGCGCGTCGTCGAAGCAGATGAAGAACTGGCTGTTGGCGCTGTTCGGATTCTGCGCGCGCGCCATCGAGGCGGTGCCGCGCACATGCGGCTCCTTGTTGAACTCGGCCGGCAGGTTCGGATAGCTCGAACCGCCGGTGCCGGTGCCGTGCGGGCAGCCGGTCTGCGCCATGAAGCCGTCGATCACGCGGTGGAACACAATGCCGTCATAGAAACCTTCGCGCACCAGCGTCTTGATGCGCTCGACATGCTGCGGCGCGAGGTCGGGACGCAGTTCGATCGTGACCGGTCCTTGCGTCGTTTCAAGCACCAGAATGTTGTCGGTATCGGCCATGTTCAGTCCTTTCGATCAGTATTACGCTTAGCCCCGCACATCGCGACGTGGCCTGCCGCGTTGACACTCAGCGCTCGATGGTCGCCTTCTTGATGAAGTCGAGACGCCCGAATTCCTTCTGCAGATAGGCATTGCCTTCCATCTGCACACGCCCCTGGTTGGGGCCGCGGCCCTGCGGCGCGCCCTCCCCGTACTCGCCGTTGAGCGCATCGACGACGTTCATGCCGGAGATCACGCGGCCGAACGGCGAGAAGCCCTGCCGGTCGAGCGCGGCATTGTTGCCGAAGTTGATGAAGATCTGCGTCGTGCGTGTGTTCGGGCCGCCCATCGCATAGGTGACCATGCCGCGCGTGTTGCTCTGGCGGACCGGATCGTCCTGGATGCGCGCGTTGCGCCACGGCGCGGCGATCTTCGGATCGCCGTTGATCCCGAACTGCACCATGAAGCCCGGGATCACGCGGAAGAACCGGACGTCGTCATAGAAGCCGTTCTTGACCAGGTTGTAGAAGCGGTCGGCGCCGGCCGGCGCCCAGGCGCGCGTCACCTCGATGACGAACGGGCCCTTGGAAGTGTCGAAGCGCACCTTGAAGGTCGCGGGCGCCTGCTCCTTCAGCGCCGAAGGATCGGTGAGCGCGGTCTTCTGGCTGTAGGCGGGCGTCGTCGCCGCGAGCCCCAATGCGGCAACGGCGACGGTGAGCAGTCCGAATGCGTTCATGAGCGTTTCCTCGAAGCGTGCGCGTTATCCGGCAAGTCCGCCGCGCCGATGGCGGCATCCAGAATGTCAGCCGGAGTGTTTCGGAAACTTTGCCTTCAGGCGCGCGGCGACGCCAGCGGGCACGAAGGCTGTCACGTCACCGCCCATGGCGGCGATCTGGCGAACCAATGTGGCCGTGATCGGGCGCACGTCGGGCGAGGCGGGCAGGAATACCGTCTGCACCTCCGGCACCATCGCCCCATTCATGCCGGCCATCTGCATCTCGTAATCGAAATCGGTTGAATCGCGCAGGCCGCGGATCAGCAGCCCCGCGCCTTCGCGGCGGGCCGCATCCACCACCAGATCCGCGAACGAGATGCAGGAAAGCTGGCAGCCGCAGGCGGCCGCGACGGGCCCGGCGACCTCCTGCAGCATCGCGAACCGCTCGTCGGTGGAGAACATCGGCGTCTTGCCGGGATGAACCCCGACCGCGAGCACCAGCCGGTCGGCAAGCCGCGCCGCCTGGCGGATGACGTCCAGGTGTCCGTTGGTCACCGGATCGAAGGAGCCGGCATAGAGCGCTGTGCGGGTCATGGATTGCGTCTAGCCTGTGACGGCAGCAGCGGCAAGCGCACCCCGGCCGGCCCCGTGGCGCGCATCAGGCCGGCCCCGCTTCGCCGGAATGGTCGTCTCCATGGCCATTCCCGTCGCCGTTCCCATTACCGTTGCCGTTCTCTTCGTCCTCGCCGATGCGCTCGACGGAGACCACGCGCTCGCCCTCGGCCGTGTCGATGACGATGACGCCCTGGCTCGAACGTCCGACGAGGCGGATGCCGGCGGTCGGGCAGCGGATCAGCTGCCCGCCATTGGTGACCAGCATGATCTGGTCCGCTTCCTCGATCGGGAACGACGCGACCAGCCGGCCGTTGCGCGCATTGACCGTCATGGCGACGATGCCTTTGCCGCCACGTCCCGTGGTCCGGTATTCATAGGACGACGTGCGCTTGCCGTAACCGTTCTCGGAGATCGTCAGCACGGTCTGTTCCAGCGCCGACAACTCGACATAGCGCTCCTGCGGAAGCGCCGCGACGGCGGTCGTCTCCTCGGCATCGTCCCCCGCCGGCTCGTCGGCCGCGATCTCGCCGCGCAGCGCACGGCGCATCTTGAGGTAAGCGGCGCGCTCCTCCGCCGTCGTATCGACGTGGCGCAGGATCGAGAGTGAGATCACCTTGTCGCCCTCGGCAAGCGCGACGCCGCGCACGCCCATGGACGTGCGGCCCTGGAACACGCGCACGTCGGTGACCGGGAAGCGGATGCACTGCCCGCCCGCGGAGGTGAGCAGCACATCGTCGCCCTCGGTGCAGGTCTGCACGTCGACGATCGCCTCGCCCTCGTCGAGCTTCATCGCAATAATGCCGGAGCGCCGCACGTCCGCGAAGTCGGAGAGCTTGTTGCGCCGGACGGTGCCGCTGGTGGTCGCGAACATCACGTCGAGTTCGCCCCACGAGGACTCGTCCTCGGGCAAGGGCATGATGGTGTTGATACGCTCGCCCTGCTCGAGCCGGAGGATGTTGATGAGCGCCTTGCCGCGGCCCTGCGGCGTCGCCTCCGGCAGCCGCCAGACCTTTTCCTTGTAGACCTGTCCGCGCGAGGAGAAGAACAGCACCGGCGTATGCGTCGAGGCGACGAACAGCCGGGTCACGAAGTCCTCGTCCCGCGTCTGCATCCCGGAGCGGCCCTTGCCGCCCCGACGCTGCGCGCGATAGGTCGAAAGCGGCACGCGCTTGACGTAGCCGAGATGCGAGACGGTGACGACCATGTCCTCGCGCTGGATCAGGTCCTCGTCCTCGACCTCGCCTTCCTGGTCGAGGATCATCGTGCGGCGCGGCGTCGCGTATTTCTCTCGCACCTCCGACAGTTCGTTCTTGACGATCGAAAGGATGCGCGCGCGCGAGCGCAGAATGTCGAGATAATCGGTGATCTCGGCCGCCAGCTTGTCGAGTTCGTCCGCGATCTCGTCGCGGCCGAGCGCGGTGAGGCGCTGCAGGCGAAGGTCGAGAATGGCGCGCGCCTGCTCGAAGGAGAGCCGGTAGGTGGAATCCTCGCTGATGCGGTGGCGCGGATCGTCGATCAGCGCCACGAGATCGGCGACGGTGGCCGCCGGCCAGTCGCGCGCCATCAATGCCTCGCGCGCCGCGTTCGGATCCGCGGCTGTCCGGATCATGCGGATCACTTCGTCGATATTGGCGACGGCGATCGCGAGACCGACCAGCACATGCGCGCGCTCGCGCGCCTTACCTAGCAGGTACTTGGTGCGCCGGGAGACGACCTCCTCGCGGAAGCCCAGGAACGAGCGCAGCAGGTCCTTGAGGTTCATCGTCAGCGGACGGCCGCCGTCGAGCGCCACGACATTCGCGCCGAAGGTCGTCTGCAGCGATGTAAAGCGATAGAGCTGGTTGAGCACCACGTCCGGCACGGCGTCGCGCTTGAGCTCGATCACCACGCGATAGCCTTCGCGGTCGGACTCGTCGCGCATCGCGGAGATGCCCTCGATCCGCTTCTCGCGCACCAGTTCGCCGATGCGCTCGACCATGTTGGCCTTGTTGACCTGATACGGAATCTCGCTGACGACGATTGCCTCGCGGTCGCCGCGCAGGGTCTCGAACTCGACCTTGCCGCGCATCACGATCGAGCCGCGGCCGAGATGATAGGCGGCGCGGATACCGGCGCGGCCGAGGATGATGCCCCCGGTCGGAAAGTCCGGTCCGGGGACGATATTGATCAGTTCGTCGATGCCGAGATCGGGGTTGTCGATCAGCGCGAGGCAGGCGTCGATCACCTCGCCGAGATTGTGCGGCGGGATATTGGTCGCCATGCCGACGGCGATGCCGCCGGCGCCGTTGACGAGCAGGTTCGGGAAGCGGGCCGGAAGAACGGCCGGCTCGCTCTCGTTGCCGTCGTAATTGTCCTGGAAATCGACGGTGTCCTTGTCGATGTCCTCGAGCAGCGACATAGCCGGATGGGCAAGACGGCATTCGGTGTACCGCATGGCCGCCGGCGGATCGCCGTCGACCGAGCCGAAATTGCCCTGCCCGTCGATCAGCGGCAGGCGCATCGAGAAGTCCTGCGCCATGCGCACCAGCGCGTCGTAGATCGACTGGTCGCCGTGCGGGTGATACTTACCCATCACGTCGCCGACCACGCGCGCCGATTTCACGTACTTCTTGTCGGGCGTGTGCCCCTGTTCGCGCATCGAAAACAGGATGCGGCGGTGCACCGGCTTGAGCCCGTCGCGGGCGTCCGGGAGCGCGCGCGCGACGATCACGCTCATGGCGTAATCGAGATAGGCGCGCTTCACCTCATCGGTGATGGAAACAGGACGGATGTCCGAGGGATTCAAATCCCCCGACGACGGATTTTCCGGGTCGGCCAAGGGTGATTCTCAAACGCTGATGCGATGCGGCATTCCTAGCCCATCCACGGCCCGAAAGCCACCCGCGTCACGTTTCTCCGCGTTCTCGCCAAAGCGGACTAAGTACCTATGCCAGAAGCCGAATTCCCCGCCGCCTCCGGCTCCTGGCCCGACTCCTGGCTTTATCGGGGACCGAATGTGCCGAAACCGGCGCCCAATCGGCCTCTTATTCGAACACCAGATTGGCGCCGGCCGCGATCTTGCGGTTCTGCTTGATGCCTTCGACGATCAGGCGGGTGATTTCATCCCCTGCGCCCCCCGTCGCCGTGAGGCCGATTTCCGCCAGCCGTGCGCGCGCCTTCTCTGTCTGCAGCACCTTGTTGGCCGCGGCATTGAGCTTGGCGATGACTTCGGGCGGGGTGCCGGCAGGCGCGAGCAGCAGTTGCGAGGCGACGAACTTGTAACCCTTGACGCCGGATTCATCCACCGTCGGCGTGTCGGGGAAACGTGGATCGCGCTTGAGATCGGTGGTGGCGATCAGCCGCAGCCGGCCGGAATCGATATGCGGGCGCGCCGCACCGTCAAAGGTGATGTCCACATTGCCGGCGATCAGGTCGGTCATCAACTGGGCACTGCCCCGGTAGGGCACGTGCGTCATGTCGATGCCGGCCATGCTCTTGAACAGTTCGACGGCGAAATGGATGCCGCTGCCCTGGCCCGGCGTGGCGTAGTTCAGCTTGCCCGGGTTCTTCTTCGCGTAGGCGACCAGTTCCTCGATGCTGTGGATCGGCACATTGTTGTTCACCACGACCTGAAGGCTATAGGACGCCACGTGAATGACGGGCACCAGGTCCTTCACCGGATCGTAGCTCAGGCTCGGATGCGTCACGGGCGCGAAGCTCAACGGCCCGTTGGTGGCGAACAGCAGCGTGTATCCGTCGGGCCGCGAGCGCACCGCGATCTCGGTGCCGATGCGTCCCCCGGCGCCCGGCCGATTGTCGATGACAAAAGGCTGGCCGAAGATTTCCGCCAGGCCATCGCCGAGCGAACGGGCGCCGACATCGGATATCCCGCCGGCCGGAAAATGCACGACCATCCTGACTGGACGCGACGGCCATTCCTGCGCCGCCGCAGCGACCGGCAGCACGGCCACGATGCCGAAGAAAAGGGACGCGAGACCCGCGCGCAGACGTGAACCAGTGAACATCGAGAATATGCCCCTACTCAGCGCAGCTGAAACGTGGATACCCGGCGGCACGCAGCATAGAGCGGAATTTTCGTATCAGCAAATTTTTATCGTATAATAAAACAACAGGTACGAAGGTGCGCACGATCGCAGGCAATCCGCGTGCCGAAACGCCGGTTGCGGGTCCGCGCCCGCTGGCCTACACGTATAGGCTGTCAGGCAAGGGCGAGATGCACCGCCCCTGCCCGCCTGCCGACGGGGAGCGGTAGGATGCATCGTTCGGAACGCACCACGTCGCCTCACATTGCCGCGCAAGCAAAGGCCGCCCAGAACAAGAAAAAGAATGAGCCTGCCGCGGGGGACGAAACGCCCAGGACGTTGCTGGGCCTGTCAGCGATTCTCAAACGGCAGCGACACGAGGCCGGCCTGACGCTGGACGAGGTAGCGCGCCGCTGCGGCCTTGCCACATCGACAATCTCGAAGATCGAGAACGGCAAACTGTCGCCCGGTTACGAGACCATCGTGCAACTGGCCCAGGGGCTCGGCGTCGATGTGGCGGACCTGTTCGGCGCCGAGCCAAAGACGCAGCCGTCGGGACGCCGCAGCGTCACGCGCAGGGGCGAGGGCTTTCGCCACCGCAGCCGTCACTACGAGTACGAAGTGCAGGCCAACGAACTTGCGCGCAAAGACTTTCTGCCATTGGTCGCAACCATCTTCGCGCGCAGCACGCGCGAGTTCGATACCCTGCCCTCGCACCAGGGGCAGGAATTCATCTATGTCGTTTCCGGCAGCCTCGTGCTGCACACCGAGCATTATGAACCGCTGTCGCTCGAACCCGGCGACAGCGTGTATTTCGACAGCAGCATGGGCCATGCCTGCCTGAGCGTGGGCGACGAGGACGCGGTGGTGGTCTGGGTCTGCTCGCGCATCACCGCCACGTACCTGGCTGGCGCCGAATAGCCCGTGCAGAGCGCCTTTTGATCAGCGGGTCACGCGGCGGAAAAAATACAGCCCCGTCAGCCCGATCAGCGCGGCCGCCAGAACGATCAGCAGCAACATGACGCCGACCGCCCCGAGCACGGACGTAAACGTGTCCCAGAACCCGACCTGGGCGACCAGGATCACCAGAATGATGAAGATGATGATGGGCATGTGGCTGCAGCCTCCCCGTGCGTAGACCTTCGCCGGAACGTACGTGGCCGGCGAAAGTTCCGCGGGTCGCGGCATTCCACTGTCGAACGGCAGGCGCGCCTCGCTGACCCAGCTCATTTCCGACGCGGAAATGCTTCCTCAGAGTCTGGCTGGAAATGAATTGCGACCTGTCAACCACGTGTCCCGGGCGCAGCGCAGCGCGAAGCGGTGCGCTGCAGAACCGGGACCCCGGTAAAGTTCAGGAAAACCGGGACCCCGCGTCTGCGGTGCATCACTTCGTGCTGCACCGCAGACGCGGGGAGCGGGAAAGATAAGGGATTGGATCGGTACGGCTCATTCCCGGTAGGCACTCAGCGACGCGGCCAATCACCACCCCGGGAGCATCTGGCGTTCGGTCTTTGCGGCCGCTACACAGCAGCCTCCCAGGGGAGCCTCAATGGACGTCGAAGCCTACACGACCCAGGTTCTGGACTTCGTGCGGACCAACCAGGTCTGGGCCGCGCCGATCATCTTTGTGCTGGCCTTCGCCGAGTCGCTCGCCTTCGTGTCGCTGCTGGTGCCGGCCTGGGCCATTCTGGTGGGGATCGGCGCCCTCATCGGCCCGAGCGGCCTCGACTTCTGGTCGATCTGGATCGCGGCCTCGATCGGCGCCGGGTTGGGGGACTGGCTGTCCTACTGGCTGGGGATCAAGTTCGGTCCCGCCCTCGGGACCATCTGGCCGCTCAACCGCCACCCCGAACTGCTGCCGCGCGGCGAAGCCTTCATGCGCAAGTGGGGCGTGCCCGGCATCTTCATCGGACGCTTCTTCGGGCCGCTGCGCGCCGCCGTCCCGCTGGTGGCGGGCATTTTCCGGATGCCGTACTGGCCGTTTCAGGCCGCCAACTTCTCCTCCGCCTTCGTATGGGCGGCCGTCGTGCTGCTGACCGGGGACGTGGTCGGCCAGTTGATCGCGTGGCTGTGGCGCTGAGCCAATTCGCGCCAACACAGGAATAGGGACGAGGCCTGCCGTGTTATCAACCTGCACGCGCGCCATTTCGGCGCAGTTCCGCCGAATTCGAATAGCGTAGGATCGCCTGGTGGGCTTCCGGGGCATCTGGCAGCCGTCATCAGCCACACACGGGCACCTGAGATGATCCTCAGGCGTAAGTTCCTTGGTCCGGGACAGGGACACCATGCACAGGGAGAGCATGAACATGGACATGACGCGACGAACCCTTCTGGCCGGCACCGCCGTGGCGGCCTCCGCCTCGGCCCTCGGCATCGGTGCGGCCACACCGGCCCGCGCGCAGGGCGCTGCGGCGCCTCAGCAGGCGCCGGGCTTCTACCGGCACAAGGTCGGAGACATCATCGTCACCCAGATCAATGACGGCGAGCGGACCTTCCCGTTGCCCGACAGCTTCGTGCGCAATCAGAAGAAGGGCGACGTCAGCAAGGCGCTCGAGGCATCGTTCCTGCCCGGCGACAAGATGACGATCCCGTTCAACCCGATCGTCGTCGGCACCGGCGGCCAGCTTGTCCTGATCGACACCGGTAACGGACCGCAGCCGCAGGCCAACGCCACGGTCGGCCTCACGGCCCGCAACCTGCAAGCCGCCGGCATCGACCCGAAGTCGATCAACACGGTCATCATTTCGCACTTCCACGGCGACCACATCAACGGCCTGCGGGCAGCGGACGGCAGCCTCGCCTTCCCCAATGCCGAGATCAAGGTGCCGGCCGCCGAATGGGCGTTCTGGATGAGCGACGAGAACATGAACAAAGTGCCGGAGGCGGCGCAGGGCGCGTTCAAGAACGCGCGGCGCGTGTTCGCCAATCTCGGCGACAAGGTCAGCCGCTTCGACCCCAACAAGGAGGTCGCGGCCGGGATCACCGCGATCCCGACGCTGGGCCACACGCCGGGTCATAACTCGTTCGTCGTCGCCTCCGGCGGCCGCAAGCTGATGGTGTCCGCGGACGTGACCAACCGTCCGGAACTGTTCCTGCGCAATCCCGGCTGGCACGTGCAGTTCGACATGAACGCGCAGCAGGCCGAGGAAACGCGGCGCAAGTTCTACGACATGGTCGTCGCCGAGCGGCTGCCGGTCGCCGGCTTCCACTTCCCGTTCCCGTCACTCGGCCACGTCGAAAAGGTCAATGGCGGCTACCTGCTGGTTCCGGTCGCCTGGAGCCCGGTCATCTGATCTTCCAGACGCCCCGGAAAGACTGCTATGCGAGGGCCGACGGCGACGCCGGCCCTCATTCCATTTATAAGCGGCAGCGACACCGAGCGCCGCGGCGCAGCGCCGCCAAAAGCCAAGCCTTCAACAAGGAGACGAGACAGCCATGACCGATGCCAATGCGGGCGCCCAGACATTCAGCTACAAGGTCGGAGACATCGAGGTCATCGCGGTGGCGGACGGATCGCGTACCGCGCCGGTGACGCCCGAATTCGTGTCGAACGCGCCGGTCGAGCAGGTAAAGGCCTCGCTCAATGCCGACGGCATGCCGACGGACCAGTTCACCACCATCTTCACCCCTTGCGTCATCCGCACCGGCGGCAAGACCATCGTGGTCGACACCGGCATGGGCGCCGGCGCCGCCGCGCAGCCGAACGCCACTTTCGGCTTCCTGATGCGCAACCTCGCCTCGATCGGCATCGGCGCCGACGATGTCGATGTGGTCGTCATCTCGCACTTCCACGGCGACCACGTGAACGGCCTGCTGGCGCCGAATGGCGGACCGGCCTTCCCGAAGGCGGAAGTTAGCGTGCCGGAAGTCGAGTGGAAGTACTGGATGGACGACGCCGAGATGGCGCGCGCGCCGGCCGGCCGGATGGCTGACCTGTTCAAGAACAACCGCCGCGTCTTCGGCCCGGTGAAGGACCGCGTCACGACCCATGCCTGGGACAAGGAGCTCGCGCCGGGCGTCAAGGCCATCGGCACGCCGGGACACTCGTTCGGTCACACCTCGTACATGGTCGAGTCGAAGGGCGAGCGCCTGTTCCTGATCCAGGACGTCGCCAACCATCCGTTCCTGTCGCTGCACAATCCGCAGTGGCATCCGTGGTTCGACCAGGATCTCGCGCAGTCGGAAGCGACCCGGGGCAAGATTTTCGCGTGGCTCGCGGAGGAGAAGATCCCGGTGCTGGGCTTCCACTTCCCCTTCCCCGGCTTCGTCCGGATCGAGAAGACGGACAAGGCCTACCGCGCCGTTCCGATCGTCTGAGGATCGCGACTGCCGCCGCACCGTCGCTGACGGTGCGGCGGCGATACCGGAACGTCTCCGCGCTGTCGTCCCGGACGCGCTCTCAAGCGCGATCCGGGACCCATCTCTCGACAGGGTCCGAATGTGCGGAACCTTGGGTCCCGGCTCTCGTGCTTTCAGCACTCGGCCGGGATGACATCCGAGAAATCACGCGGAAGTCCGTATCGCTCGGCCTTGAGCGCCTCAATCGTCCTTGAGCGCCTCGTCGAGCAGTTTGCGGCACTCCGCCAGTTCCTCAAGCGCGCGCGCGAGCGCCTGGCGCTGGTCGTCCGTCAGGCCGGCCGGTGGTCGCATCGCCGGGACTGCGACGGCTGGAACAGGCTCATCCTCCCCGCCGTCGTCCAGCACCGCGCCTTCGTCCGGCTCCTCGTCGTCATCCGTCCCTTCGGCTTCTTCCGGCTCCGGCTCTGCAGCGACGGGAACCGCACGCGCCGGCGCGACGCCGGAACGTGGCTTGGCCACAGGCGCGTCATCTTCGGGTTCGGGGGCTGAAAATTCGGCACCGTCGTCCTCGGCCTCGGCCGTATCGGACGCGGTCTCGGGCGGCGGCGGTGCGGATTCGGGCCGCCACACGCCTTGCACATATTTGACGCCGTTGTCTTTCAGCAGCCGCTGCACGCCGCGGATCGTATAGCCCTGCCCGTAAAGCAGGTGGCGGATGCCGCGCAGCAGGTCCACATCGTCCGGGCGATAATACCTCCGCCCGCCGCCGCGTTTCATCGGCCTGATCTGAGCGAAGCGCGTCTCCCAGAACCGCAGCACATGCTGCGGCACGTCCAGTTCGTCGGCGACCTCGCTGATGGTGCGGAATGCGTCCGGCGCTTTGTCCACCTCGGTACGCTCCTGCGACTCAGAGACTGCGTATGCAGTTTATCTCAAATTCGCACAGCAATGCGGCAGCGTACAAACCGTACAGCACTTACGGCGCTTCGACTTGTTCTTGTCCGTTGATGCGCTGCTTGAGGATCGCCGATGGCTTGAAGACCATCACCCGTCGCGGCGAAATGGGCACTTCCTTGCCGGTCTTGGGATTACGCCCTACCCGCTCGCCCTTGCTGCGGACCACGAACGAGCCGAACGAGGAAAGCTTTACCGTCTCGCCCCGCTCCAGGCAGTCCGTGATCTCCTTGAGCACGGCTTCCACCAGCGCGGCCGACTCCGTGCGGGAAAGCCCTACCTTCTGGTACACGGCCTCACAGAGGTCAGCCCGCGTTACAGTCTTGTCCGACATCCTCGGCTCCGTCGATCGCGCATAATCGTTTTATATCAGGCACATGATGCCGCACGCTCGCACCGGCCGCAAGGCTGCCCGCGACGGTTACCACCGCAGCAGGACGGCACCCCAGGTAAAACCGCCCCCCATGGCCTCCAGCATGACCAGATCGCCACGCTTGATGCGGCCGTCGGCGCGGGCCGTCGCCAGCGCCAGCGGGATCGATGCCGCCGAGGTGTTTCCGTGCTTCCCGACCGTCGAAACGACCTTGGCCGGGTCGATTCCCAGCTTCTGCCCCGAACTGTCGATAATGCGCTTGTTGGCCTGGTGCGGAACGAACCAGTCGATCTCGCCAGCCTTCAGGCCGGTGGCCGCAAGAGCGCTCTCGACGATGTCCGTTATGTTGCCGACAGCGTGGCGGAACACCTCGCGGCCTTCCATCCGCAGATGCCCGACGGTGCCCGTCGAGGACGGTCCCCCGTCGACGTATAATTTATCCTTGTAGCGTCCGTCCGAACGAAGCTGGGAGATCAGGATGCCACGACCGGCGGCCTCCGCTTCCGGCTGGGCCTCCAGCACCACCGCGCCGCCGCCGTCGCCGAACAGGCCGCAGGTCCCGCGATCAGTCCAGTCGAGAATGCGTGAAAACGTCTCCGCGCCGATCACCAAAGCGCGCTTGAAGGTTCCGCTCTTGAGCAGACCGTCCGCGGTGGCGAGCGCGTAGACGAAGCCCGAGCAGACCGCCTGCAGGTCGAAAGCCGCGCCATGATGAATGCCGAGCCCGGCCTGGATCGAAACCGCCGAGGCCGGAAACGTATTGTCCGGCGTCGAGGTCGCGAGCAGCACGAGGTCGAGGTCGGCGGCATCGCAGCCGGCATCAGCAAGCGCGGCCTTGGCGGCGGCGATCCCGATGTCGGAAGTGAGTTCGCCGGGCGCCGCGATGTGGCGCTCGTGGATGCCGGTGCGCTGCACGATCCATTCGTCGGACGTATCGACCAGTTTGGCGAGGTCCGCGTTGGTCATCACGCGCTCCGGCAGATAGCTGCCGCAGCCTAAAACAACAGAACGCATTGTGGTCACTGGGCGGCCTTCCCGGATGTCGCCAGAGGTCCGGCGCCTTCCCTGAACTGCGCCAGCGCGCCGGCAATCTTGCCCAGAAGTTCGTGGCGGACGAAGTCGTGGCTGAGGTCGATGGCGGCGGCGAAGCCTTCCGCGTCGGTCGAGCCGTGGCTCTTGATGACGATGCCGTTGAGCCCCAGGAAGATGCCGCCATTGGCTTTGCGCGGGTCCATCTTCTCGCGCAGGATCCGGAACGCGGGCGCCGCCAGAAGGTAGCCGAGCTTGGCGCGCCAGGTGCGCGTCATGGCGCTGCGCAGATAGTGGCCGATCTGCCGCGCCGTTCCCTCCGCCGTCTTGAGGGCAATGTTACCGGCAAATCCTTCCGTCACCACCACGTCCACCGTTCCATTCCCAATGTCCGTTCCCTCGACAAAGCCGTGATAGCCCAGGCCCGGCAGATTGGCCTCCCGCAGGATTCGGCCGGCCTCCTTGACCTCCTCCTGCCCCTTGATCTCCTCGACCCCGACATTGAGCAGGCCGACGGTCGGCCGCTCGATATCGAACAGCACGCGGCCCATCGCCGCGCCCATCACGGCCATGTCGACCAGATGGGCGGAATCGGCGCCGATCGAGGCTCCGACGTCGAGAACCACCGTTTCGCCGCGCACCGTGGGCCACAGCGCCGCGATGGCCGGACGCTCGACGCCGGCCATGGTCTGCAGGCAGAAGCGGGACATCGCCATCAGCGCGCCGGTATTACCGGCGGACACGGCGGCATCTGCCTCACCCTTCTTTACCGCGTCAAGGGCGAGCCACATCGACGACTTCCAGCGGCCACGCTTGAGCGCCTGGCTGGGCTTGGCGTCCATCGCCACGGCTACGTCGGTGTGGATGACACGCGACGCCGCCGCAACCCCTGGATGCTGGGCGAGCAGCGGCGCGAGGACATTCTCGTCCCCGAACAGCAAATATTTAGTATCCGGATGACGCACAAGGGAGACGGCTGCGCCCGCAATGACCACCGACGCCCCGTGATCGCCCCCCATGGCGTCGAGCGCAATGCGTATCTGTTCCGGCATCAAATGGATCCTGGACCGCCCCTATCCGCTCGAATCGCGACGTGATTTTGGCCTGATCATGCTCACGGCAGGCGTCGGACAATACAGACTCGGCGGCCGGACACAACACCGGCGTAGGCCGTGTCGGAGGTTGTGCAACGACGCGCGCCACGCGCCGGCGGTCAGCACGCCGCGTCCCTTCGCCCGGCGATGCCGGGACACACATTGCCGATGCGCTCCGCCTCTGTTAGAGCGCGGCCAACCGCTCGCGAGGCTGCGATGATCCCGCGCTATTCACGCCCTGAAATGGCGGCCATCTGGTCGCCCGAAACACGCTTCCGCATCTGGTTCGAGATCGAGGCCCATGCCGCGGACGCCATGGCCGCGCTCGGCCTGATCCCGGCCGAGGCCGCGCGCACGATCTGGGAAAAGGGCCGCGACGCGGTTTTCGATGTCGCGCGCATCGACGCCATCGAGCGCGAGACCAGGCACGACGTCATCGCGTTCCTGACCCACCTCGCGGAGATCGTCGGTCCGGAAGCGCGATTCGTGCATCAGGGCATGACGTCGTCCGACGTGCTCGATACCTGCCTCGCGGTGCAACTCACCCGCGCGACCGACCTGCTGCTCGCCGACCTCGATGCGCTGCTCGCGGCGCTCAAGCGCCGCGCGCTGGAGCACAAGCTCACCCCGACGGTCGGACGTTCGCACGGCATTCATGCCGAGCCGACGACCTTCGGCCTCAAGCTGGCCTTTGCTTATGCGGAGTTTGCGCGCAGCCGCGAACGCCTCCTCCATGCGCGCGCCGACATCGCGACCTGCGCGATCTCGGGCGCGGTCGGCACCTTCGCGCAAGTTGATCCGCGGGTCGAAGCCCATGTCGCGCAGCAACTTGGCCTCACCGTCGAGCCGATCTCGACGCAGGTGATCCCGCGCGACCGTCACGCGATGTTCTTCGCCACCCTCGGCGTGATCGCCTCGTCAGTCGAACGGCTGGCGACCGAGGTCCGGCACCTGCAGCGCAGCGAGGTGATGGAAGCGGAGGAATTCTTCTCGGAGGGCCAGAAGGGCTCGTCCGCCATGCCGCACAAGCGCAACCCGGTGCTTTCCGAGAATCTCACCGGGCTGGCGCGCATCGTGCGCGCCTATGTCACGCCGGCGCTCGAGAATGTCGCACTCTGGCACGAGCGCGACATCTCGCACTCGTCGGTCGAACGCATGATCGGACCGGATGCGACCGTGACGCTGGACTTCGCGCTGGCGCGGCTGACGGGGCTCGTCGACAAACTCGTCGTCTACCCGGAGAACATGCGCCGCAACCTCGACCATCAGGGCGGGCTCGTTCATTCGCAGCGCGTGCTGCTCGCGCTCACGCAGAAGGGCGTGTCACGCGAGGACGCCTACCGGCTCGTCCAGCGCAACGCCATGCGCGCGTGGCGCGGCGAAGGCGACTTCCTCGAATTTCTGAAGGCGGACGCGGACGTCCGTGCCCATATGAGCGACGCCGAGATCGAAGCAAACTTCGACCTCGGTCATCACCTCAAGCACGTCGATACAATCTTCGCGCGGGTTTTCGTTTGAACGAAAGCCCGTCACCGCAACGCGTCGAGTTCATTCTCTTCGTCTTCGATGTCGCCATATGGCACCGGCACCGCTGACCCGCCGATGAACTCCCCGGTCATCGGGTCGGGGCCCATTGCCGGACCCATGGCGGCGCCCATGCCGGGTCCCGCGCCGGGGCCCATGTCGAGGTAGCCGATACTCGCGAAACCGGTCGTGCCGCCAAACGACACTTCGCACCAATTGCCGCCACAATTCATGACATCGACCGGCGTTCCCTGCGGAATGACCTCGACGACGGAATAGTTCGTCCCCGGCCCGGCCCGCATATTGAGATCGGTGGCGGTGACCGCCTGCGCCGCGGCGGCGCCGCACGAAAGGGCGAAACAAGCGGCAGCAAGGGTGGCTGTCTTAAAACTTGGCATCGAGAATCTCCGATGGGTTGGCAGACCCCAAGCTTCAGGGGACTGAACCACGAGCGGCGATGGACGTTCCAGGCAGCCACCGATTTGTTGCCATGCACGCGATACGCAGGTGCCCGATACCTGAGCATTGATTAACTATTGCAGGTCACAATTCCGTCCCTTCGAAGGTATTGTGAGCATGTCTGCCAATTTCGACCCCCTGCCCGCGACCGATGTCACGTCAACGCCGCTCATTATTTCACCGCCGATGCAACGCGTGCCGCTCGGGCGCGCAGAATTGCTGGGGCAGACCTTGAGCGCGCCCCGCGTCACGCCGCGCATCCTGCCTGCGCCGCGCATCCTGGTGTTCGATTCAGGGCTCGGCGGGCTGACGGTGTTCCGTGAGGTGGCGCGCGCGCGGCCCGACGCCCGGCTGCTCTACGCCGCCGACGACGCGATGTTCCCTTACGGCGCGATCGAGGAACCGCGGCTGGTGGCGCGGGTCGTCGCCCTGATGGAACAGTTCATCGCGGCGCATCGCCCCGACCTGATCGTGGTCGCCTGCAATACCGCCTCGACGCTGGTGCTGCCCGGGCTGCGCCAGCGCTTCACGGTGCCGTTCGTCGGGACCGTTCCGGCGATCAAGCCGGCCTGCGCCGCGTCCGAGACCCGGCGCGTCTCCGTGCTCGGAACCGAAGCCACCGTGAAACGGGAATATACGCAGGCGCTGATTCGCCAGTTCGCATCGGACTGCCGGGTCACGCTGGTCGGCTCGCCCCGGTTGGCCCATTACGCCGAGCGGGAACTCGCGGGCGATCCGGTGGACGACGAAGCGCTTCGCGCCGAGATTTCCCCCTGCTTCGTGGACGACGGGGCGCGCACCGACACGGTCGTGCTCGCCTGCACCCATTACCCGCTGCTCACCGAACGGCTGGCGCAGGTTGCGCCGTGGCCGGTGCGGTTCCTGGATCCGGCGCCGGCCATCGCGCGGCGGGTGGTGGAACTCGTCGGCCCGCGTTCGGGGGGCCCGGCGTCAGCGCCCGCACCGGCATTGTTCACCTCCGGACGGGCGGCGCCGGACGCCCTCGCCGCGGCGCTCAAGGCCTTCGGCCTCGCCAGCGGAACCGCGGAAAGCGCTCCGGAATCGGCACCGGCGCGTTGACATCGGCCGCCAGGGATTTTAAGAACCGCCCCGTCGTCGTGGGCCTTTCGGGGCCCGCGCGGCGTTTCGCGACCCGCGATCCCGGCCAGCGCTTCGGCCAGGGGTCTGTCGGTTCCGGCGTCGGCCGGAACAAAGGAGGGCGCGTTTCCTCGAAACCGAAAATTGCAAATCAACTGAGGACGCGATGACCAAGCGCCTGGAATCAAAGTACAAGCTCGACCGCCGGATGGGCGAAAACATCTGGGGTCGTCCCAAGAGCCCGGTGAACCGCCGCGAATACGGCCCCGGCCAGCACGGACAGCGCCGCAAGGGCAAGCTCTCCGACTTCGGCGTGCAGCTGCGCGCGAAGCAGAAGCTGCGCGGCTATTACGGCAACATTTCCGAGAAGCAGTTCCGCCGCACTTACGACGAAGCGATGCGGATGAAGGGCGACACGGGCGCCAACATGATCGGCCTGCTCGAAAGCCGCCTCGACGCGATCGTCTATCGCGCGAAGTTCGTGTCGACTGTCTGGGCCGCGCGCCAGTTCGTCAATCACGGCCACGTCAAGGTCAACGGCCGCCGGGTCAACATCCCGAGCTACCGCGTCAAGGTCGGCGACACGATCGAAGTCAAGGACGCCTCGAAGCAACTCGCCATCGTTCTCGAAGCGACCCAACTCGCCGAGCGCGACGTGCCGGACTACATCGAGGTCGATCACTCCAAGATGACCGCGCGCATCACCCGCGTCCCGCAGCTCAACGAAGTGCCGTATGCGGTGATGATGGAGCCGAACCTCGTGGTCGAGTATTACTCGCGCTGACCGCGTGCTCTCGGGCAAGAGTTCAAAAGGCCAGCCGTTCGGCTGGCCTTTTTTGTTGCGCCGTCGGGCGAGAGCGTTTTCGAGCGAAAGCTGCCCCGGACGTCATTGCGAGCGAAGCGAAGCAATCCAGCTATCTCAACGGTCTGGATTGGCTCGTCGCTGCGCTCCTCGCAATGACGGTCGCTAGACCATGATCCTCTTAGGTTGAGTCATACGATAGAGCTCCGGCTTTGATTCCATCAAAGCCGGAAAAGCTCGAACGAAGGGGGCGGAGCGATGGAGAACTTCTACCGTTACTGGGTCTATGGCGGCTTTCTCGCCGGTCTCCTGCTGCTCGCGCTCACGCCTTTCGTCGCGACGGCATGGGGCATCGTCATGGCCGCCGTGTTCGTGCAGTTGCCGGTCTACATGCTGCATCAGGGCGAGGAACATTTCGGCGACCGCTTCCGCCTGTTCGTCAACGAGATCATGGCCGGTGGGCGCGAGGCGCTGACGCCGTTCGCGGTGTTCGTCATCAACATCGCGGGCGTGTGGGGCTTCGATCTCGTCGCGATCTATCTCGCCGCCTATGTTTCGATCGGATGGGGCCTGATCGCGGTCGACCTCGCGCTGGTGAACACGGTCGCGCACGTCGCCGGCGCGATCGTGAAGCGGCGCTACAATCCCGGATTGATCACGGCGGTCGTGCTGTTCCTGCCGGTCGGCGGTTTCGGCTATGCGCTCCTTGCGACGCAACGCGGAACGACAATGACGCATCACGTCGTCAGTCTGTTGTTCGCCATTGCGATCCATGCCAGCATTATCGGCTATATGCGGATGCGATTGCGGAGACTTGAAGCGTAAGGCTTGGAGCGTAGGGCTTGGAGGCCAGCGATGCCGGATAATGCAGACCACTCGGCAGACCGCCCGGTCGAGGCGCAGACGTGGCTGCGCGAAATGGCGGCAATCTCCAACATCCCCGGATTTGAAGCCGGCATGCGGATGATCGACCGACCGCCGGGGCGCGCGGCCTCGCCGCACTATCACCCCGACGGCCACGAATGGGTCTACGTGGCCGCCGGCAGTCTCGCCTTCAGGAACGGCGATCAGCCGGAGAAGGTCTTGCGTGCCGGTGATACCGATTACATCGCGCCGAATGTCGTGCATTGGGGCTACAACACGAGCGACACGGAGCCGGTCAAACTCGTGCTGTTCTACGTCAAGCCCGTGGGAACGCCCCTGCTTGTGCGCACCGAAGCTTAGGACGGGCCGCTACAGCGCGCCCGGCCGGCGCTGATAGGTCGCCGGCAGATCGGCCTCACGCCGCCCCTGAAAGATGCAGCTGATCTTGGGTTCCTTCGGCGCCTGTTCGGCGGCGGTCGTGAGCAAGGCCGGCGTCGTGGGCACGCAGGTCGCGCAGGCCGCCTTCATCGTCGCCAGCGGCGGCTCGCCCTTGATGCTCTCGATGGCAGCGATGGCGCGGTCGAGCGTCTCCTTCTCGCCGGTCGCCACCAGCACCACGGTGCCTTCCGAACCCGACACCCCTCCCCCGCCGACATGCACGGCATCAAGCCCGAACAGCAGCTTGAAGGCGACGATCTCCGTGACCACGGTCGCATTGACCAGCGGCATCATGCCGATCTGGAATCCGGTCTGGTAATAGAGATTGTCGTGACCAAGCTGGCGCGCGGCTTTGGGCACCGACGGGACCAGCTTCTCAAGACCTACTGGGACGATCAGCTTGACGCCGCGTCCGGAGATGTAGCCGTAGGCGAAGCCGATCGTGCCGCAGCCGGGATGCGCGCAGAACACGCCGGCATTGCCGTCCGCATCGACGGCGTTGGCGCCCTTGATGAAGACCGCGCCCGGCCCGCCATCATCAAGCACCTGCCCCATGCTAGGCTTGGGCGCGATCAGTTCGCCGCGCCGGAGCACCAGCATCGGCCCCTTCTCGCTGGGCTCGGTCTGGCACATCACGCCATTGAAGATCTGGCCGGACAGGAAGGTGCCGCGCGGCCGCGGCATCGCGCCGATGATTTCTTCGGCGACGAAGACGTTGGTGGAGCCGTGGGCGATCACCACCAGATCGTCGGCAAGCGCCGCCCTCACCATCGGCATGGCGGCAACGGCGCGCCCGATCAGGCGCTTCGACTCGGATGGCGTGAAGGCAAAAGCGGCGCGCAAGGACATGGAATAATTCTAACGCGTCCCTGCGAAGGATGGGAATGCCGGCGCCGAAAAACAGTCTTGGCGTTGGCACTTGGTCATAGGACTTGGCCATAGAAAAAGGCCGGACGCCATGCGCCCGGCCTTCAAATCAAAGCCTGCGCAAACGCGTCAGGCAGTGGCGCGGCCGGCCACCGGCACGCCCTTTTCTTCCAGCAGCGACTGCAACTCGCCGGCCTGGAACATCTCGCGCACGATGTCGCAGCCGCCGACGAACTCGCCCTTCACGTAAAGCTGCGGGATGGTCGGCCAGTTCGAATAGGTCTTGATGCCGTTACGCAGATCGTCCGACTCGAGCACGTTGAGGCCCTTATAGGCGACCCCGAGGTGATCGAGGATCTGCACGACCTGGCTGGAGAACCCGCACATCGGGAACTGCGGGGTGCCCTTCATGAACAGCACCACATCGGTGCCCTTCACTTCATTGTCGATGAATTGCTCGATGGCCATTCTGCGTCCTGTTTCGTTTCCGGGCAGCCTGTGCCCGACCTTTTGCCGATATATTCCGTCCGAGGCCCTGCCGCAGCGGCCCTGAGCCGCTTCATATCACTTTTTTAGCGGGGCGTAGAAGGCTCGCGGCTCAGCCCTCCGGTACCCCGGTCTGCAGCGCCAGCGCATGCAGCGCGCCGCCCATGTCTCCCTTGAGCGCCGCATAGACGATCTGGTGCTGCTGCACCCGCGACTTGCCGCGGAAAGACTCCGCGATGACGGTCGCGGCGTAGTGGTCACCGTCGCCGGCGAGATCCCGGATCGTCACTTCCGCATCCGGAATGTGTTCCTTGATCAGCCTTACAATATCATTTGCCTGCATCGGCATCGTGTCTCGCCCTCCGGAATCCGGCCAAGCTCATAACGAGCGCCGCGGTGTCAAGAAATGCCCTCTCGGGCAGTACTCGCGTTTGAAAACCTCATCCTTCGAGGCGGCCGCTTTCGGCGGCCTCCTCAGGACGAGGGCAAAGGCAGACTGAGAAACGTCCCGCTTTCGCGGCCCGTTTCGTCAGGCCTGCCCTGCCATATAGGCAGGAAACCAGCGCTCGTGAGCCTCGCCAAGGACTTTCACCAGCAACGGACGCTCGCCCGGCAGGTTGATCGTGTCGCCGGCCGTCTGGCCGAGCCGGCGAACCGTGATGCCGGCGGCGCGCGCCCGCACGATCACCGCCTCGGCCGCATCCTGCGCCACCGTCACGACGTAGCGGGCCTGATCCTCTCCGAACCAGAACGCGTGCGGCGGGATCATCACCGGCGCGCCGTAAAGCCGCGCCCCGATGCCGGAGGCGATCGCCATTTCCGCCAGCGCGACCAGCAGCCCGCCGTCGGAGACGTCGTGTACAGCGGTCGCGGTCTGCTCGCGGATCAGCGCCCGCACGAGGTCGCCGGTCTTGCGTTCCTGGGCGAGATCGACCGGCGGCGGCGCGCCCTCGGTGATGCCGCAAAGATCGCGCGCATAGAGCGACTGGCCGAGCCAGCCCTGGCTCTCCCCGATCAGCAGGATCGCCTCGTTCGGGGCCTTGAACGCAATCGTGGTCGCGAGCGCGACATCCTCGATCAGTCCGACGCCGCCGATGGTTGGCGTCGGCAGGATCGCGCGGCCATTGGTCTCGTTGTAGAGGCTCACATTGCCGGCAACGACGGGGAAGTCGAGTTCGCGGCATGCCTCGGCGATGCCGCGCACGCAACCCACGAACTGGCCCATGATCTCCGGCCGCTCGGGATTGCCGAAGTTAAGATTATCGGTGACGGCGAGCGGCCGCGCGCCGACCGCGACCAGATTGCGATAGGCTTCCGCCACCGCCTGCTTGCCGCCCTCGAACGGGTTGGCCTCGCAATAGCGCGGCGTGACGTCGGTGGTGAGCGCCAGCCCCTTCGGCCCGTCATCGATCCGCACCACGGCGGAATCGCCGCCCGGCCGCTGGATCGTGTTGCCGAGGATCAGGTGGTCGTACTGCTCCCACACCCAACGCCTGGAGCACAGGTCCGGCGTCGCCAGCAGCTTTTCGAGCGCGTCCGCGAGCGGCAGAGGCGGTTCGACTTCGGCCGCCAGCAGTTGCTCCGGCTCCGGCGTCTCCGTAAACGGCCTGTGATAGACCGGCGCCTCGTCGCCAAGCTCCTTGATCGGCAGGTCGGCCATCACCTCGCCGCGGTGGCGGACGAGGAACCGCTGTGTCGCGGTCGTCTCGCCGACCACCGCAAAATCGAGCCCCCACTTGCGGAAGATCGCCTCGGCCTCGGCCTCCTTCTCCGGCTTGAGCACCATGAGCATGCGCTCCTGGCTCTCGGAGAGCATCATCTCATAGGCGGTCATGCCCTCTTCGCGGCACGGCACCTTGTCGAGGTCGAGCGTGATGCCGAGGTCGCCCTTGGCGCCCATCTCGACCGCCGAGCAGGTCAGCCCCGCGGCGCCCATGTCCTGGATCGCGATCACGCAATCCTTCGCCATGATCTCGAGGCAGGCCTCGAGCAGCAGCTTTTCGGCGAAAGGATCGCCGACCTGCACGGTCGGCCGCTTCTCTTCCGCATCGGCGCCGAACTCGGCGGATGCCATGGTCGCGCCGTGGATGCCGTCGCGCCCGGTCTTCGAGCCGAGATAGACCACCGGATTCCCGACGCCGACAGCCTTCGCATAGAAGATCTTGCCGACCTCGATCAGCCCGACCGCCATCGCGTTGACGAGGCAGTTGCCGTCATAGCGGGTGTCGAACCGCACCGACCCGCCGACCGTCGGCACGCCGAAGGAATTGCCGTAGCCGCCGATGCCGGCGACCACGCCGGAAACCAGATGGCGGGTCTTCGGGTGCTCAGGGTCGCCGAAGGACAGCGAGTTCAGGCAGGCGACCGGCCGGGCGCCCATCGTGAAAACGTCGCGCAGGATGCCACCCACCCCGGTCGCCGCGCCCTGATAGGGCTCGATGTAGCTCGGGTGGTTGTGGCTCTCCATCTTGAACGCGACCGCGAGGCCGTCGCCGATCGAGACCACGCCGGCATTCTCGCCCGGCCCCTGCACCACCCAGGGCGCCTGCGTATGCAGCGTGCGCAGGTGAACGCGCGAGGACTTGTAGGAACAGTGCTCGTTCCACATCGCCGAGAAGATGCCGAGTTCCGTCACCGACGGCGTGCGGCCGATCAGCGCCAGGATGCGCTGATATTCTTCCGGCGTAAGGCCGTGCTCGGCGACCAGTTCGGGGGTGATCTGCGGCTCGTTAGGAATCATGCCGCTCTTATGCCGCCTGTGCCAGATGTTCGACCAGCCCCGCGAACAGACCGCGACCGTCCGTCGAGCCGAGCGCGGCCTCGACGTGGTTCTCCGGATGCGGCATCAGGCCCAGCACATTGCGGCGGTCGCTGACGATGCCGGCAATGGCTGCGATCGAACCGTTGATGTTCCATTTCGGATCGAGGGCACCGTCCGGCGCGCAGTAGCGGAACGCAATCCGGCCCTCGCCTTCAAGCTGCGCCAGAGTCTCCGGATCGGCGACGTAGTTGCCCTCGCCATGCGCGACCGGGATCCGCAGCACCTGGCCGGCATTGTAGCCGCGCGTGAAGGGCGTGTCAGAGTGCTCGACCCGCAGGTAGCTGTCCTTGCAGGTGAACCGAAGCTGCGCATTGCGCATCAGCACGCCGGGCAGCAGCCCCGACTCGCACAGGATCTGGAAGCCGTTGCAGATGCCGAGCACCAGCCCGCCATGCGCCGCGTGCCGGCGCACCGCGTCCATGATCGGCGCGCGAGCGGCAATCGCGCCGCAGCGCAGGTAGTCGCCATAGGAGAAGCCGCCCGGCAGGACCACCAGATCGGTGCCAGACGGCAGGTCATGGTCGGCGTGCCAGACCACGGACGGGTTGGCGCCGCAGACGAGACGCAGCGCGCGCACGGCGTCCCGCTCGCGGTTGGAGCCGGGGAAAAGGATGACGGCGGCTTTCATCGGACCTGAACAGCGGCGCTAGGAAGCAATTTCGATGCGATAGTTCTCGATCACGGTATTGGCGAGCAGCCTGTCGGCGGCTTCCTTCAGCCGCGCCTCGGCGGTCGCCCGATCGTCGCCCTCGACCTCGATCTCGAACACCTTGCCCTGCCGCACGCTGGCGATGCCGCCGACACCGAGCGAACGCAGCGCGCCTTCGATCGCCTTGCCCTGCGGGTCGAGGATGCTGGATTTGAGGGTGACGGTGACGCGCGCCTTCATTGCATCAAGCCTCAATCCGATTCGTAGCGCAGCAAACTTCCATGGGAGCCCCGACGACGCCCTCAGCCCTTGACCAGCACAGGGCCGGTCGCGCCGCGCGGCGTCTCGTTCTCGCCCATGATGCCGAGGCGCTTGGCGACTTCGGTATAGGCCTCGAGCAGACCGCCGAGGTCGCGCCGGAACCTGTCCTTGTCGAGCTTCTCGTTCGACTTCATGTCCCAGAGCCGGCACGAGTCGGGGGAAATCTCGTCCGCGACCACGATCCGCATCAGATCGTTTTCCCACAGCCGGCCGCATTCCATCTTGAAGTCGACCAGTCGGATGCCGACGCCAAGGAAGAGACCGGAGAGGAAGTCGTTGACGCGGATGGCGAGCGCCATCACGTCGTCGATCTCCTGCGGGGTCGCCCATCCGAACGCAGTGATGTGCTCTTCGGAGACCATCGGGTCGTTGAGAGCGTCATTCTTGTAATAGAATTCGATAATTGAGCGGGGAAGCTGCGTTCCCTCCTCAATTCCGAGCCGCTGGGCGAGCGAGCCCGCGGCGACGTTGCGCACGACGACCTCCAGCGGGATTATCTCAACTTCACGAATGAGTTGCTCCCGCATGTTCAGGCGACGGATGAAGTGCGTGGGCACGCCGATCTCGTTCAGGTGCTGGAACACGTATTCGGAGATACGGTTGTTGAGCACGCCCTTGCCTTCGATCACCTGATGCTTTTTGGCATTGAAGGCGGTGGCATCGTCCTTGAAGTGCTGAATCAGCGTTCCCGGCTCCGGGCCCTCATAGAGGACCTTCGCCTTGCCTTCATAGATGCGGCGGCGGCGGCTCATAGGTATGTACCGTGGCTTGAGAAAATCCATGAAACTGGCCGTGGCTCCTAGGTACGTGATTCTGGCCCGCGGCGCAGGTGCGGACTGGTGCGATGCGGGATTATCCCCCGGCACCCCGTCCGCATGCGCTGCAACCTAGCCGACCCGGATGAACAGTACAATCAGTCTGACAGGACCGCGGCCTCCGGGACCGGCGCGGTGGGGATATAGGTATCCGCAATCGCGAAGGGTAGCAGTCGGCCCCCAAGGGCGCGCTGATGTCGCGTTGATCTTGAACCCCGGCCGCACTATGTCGTGCCGACACCGCCAACGAGGGATTCCATGACCACGTTCGATAAGCGCGAAGAGGGCTTCGAGAAGAAGTTCGCCCACGACGAGGAGTTGCGATTCAAGGCCAACGCACGCCGCAATCGCCTGCTCGGGCTTTGGGCGGCGGAGAAGCTCGGCCTTTCCGGCGATGAGGCGGCTGCCTATGCCAAGGAAGTGGTGATGGCGGATTTCGAGGAGGCCGGGGACGGCGACGTCCTGCGCAAGCTGCGGAAAGACTTCGACGCCAAGGGCATCGCCCAGTCCGATCACCAGATCGAGCGGCAGATGGCCGAGCTGATGGAACAGGCGGTCAAGGAGATCAAGGCCGGCTGACGGCTGGTTTCGGTCTCCCCGCGCCCGCCGCACGCAGGCGGGCCCGGCAGGGTGGGCAAAGGCGCGAACGCGCCGTGCCCACGACGATGAACACGCGGACAAACGCGCCGCGGAAATGGTGGGCACGCTTCGCTTTGCCCACCCTACAATTGCCACCCTACAATTTCTGCGGTTTCAATACCGATCCCGTCGCCGCTACTTGACGGCGCCCGCCGCCCGCAGACGGGCGATTTCACCGGCATCCGCGCCGAGCAAGCGGGCGAGCACCTCATCGGTATGCTCGCCCAGGCGCGGGGCCGGCTTCGAGATTGTGCCCGGCATGCCCGCCATCTTGATCGGGTTGCCCGGAAGCCGGACACGGCCCACGTCGGGATGGTCGTATTCGACGATCATCTCGCGTTCCGCCACCGGCGGCTCCGAAAACGCCCCATCGACATTGTTGACCGGCGCGCAGGGCACGTCGGCCGCCCGCATCTGCTCCAGCCAGTCGGCGGTGGTGCGCATGCGCATGAGGGCTTCGAGCCGCGGCACCAGCACATCACGGTTCTCGACCCGCGCGGCGTTGGTTGCAAAACGCGGATCGGTCGCGAGTTCAGGCTCCCCGAACAATGCGCACAGCCGCTGCCAGAAATTCTCCTGCCGGGTCGCGACCACGATGTAGCCGTCCCTGGTCTCGAACGCCTGCCACGGGACGGTATACTCATGCGCCGAGCCGGGCGGCTTCGGCACCTCGCCATTGGTCAGCCACATGGTCCCCATGTAGCCGAGCAGATTGAGCATGGCGTCCAGCATCGAAATCTCGACCCGGCCGCCGCGGCCGGTGCGTTCGCGCTCGTAAAGCGCCGCCAGGATGCCCTTGCAGGAGAAGATGCCGCCGCTCATGTCGGCGATCGGGATGCCGACGCGGACCGGCGGCCGGCCGGGCTCGCCGGTGACCCCCATGTGACCGCTGATCGCCTGGATGATGATGTCCACGGCCGGATAGTTGGCATAGGCGCCCTCCCCGCCATAGCCGGTCACCGAGCACTGGATGATGCGCGGGTTGATCGCGGAGAGCGTCGGGTAGTCGATCTTCAGCCGCTCCAGCACGCCGGGCCGGAAATTGTCGATCACGACGTCGGCGACCTTCACGAGATCGTAGAAGACCTGCCGCCCCTCCTCCGTCTTCAGGTTGATGACGATGCTCTGCTTGTTGCGGTTCAGCGTGAGGAACAGACCGCTCCAGCCGCGATAGGGCGCGACCGACGGGATGCGGCCGAGGTCGCCTTCCGGCGTCTCGACCTTGATGACTTCGGCGCCAAGGTCGGACAGCACCTGGCTGCCATAGGTGCCGGCCATGATCTGGCCGAGTTCGAGAATGCGGACGCCTTCGAGCGGATAGGACATGCCTTACAATCCCAAACCTCTGGCGATGATGTTGCGCTGGATCTCCGACGTCCCGCCGCCGATCACCGCCAGCCGCGAGTCGCGGAAGAAGCGCTGCATCGGATACTCCATGCAGTAGCCGTAGCCGCCGAGGATCTGCAGGCCCATGTCGGACACCGCCTTGTAGGTCTCGCCGGTGGTGAGCTTGAGCACCGCCGCATCATGGCGCGTCGCCCGCCCCTGCGTCATCAGCCAGGCAAAGCGGTAGACCAGCATCTGCGCGACATCGAGCATCGCCTTCATGTCGGCGAGCTTGTGCGAGATCGCCTGAAACTCGCCGATGCGCCGGCCGAACTGCTTGCGCTCCTTGGCATAGGCGAGCGCGTAGTCGAACGCCGCCATCGCCGCGCCGGTGCGCGCAGCCGACAAGCAGAGGCGCTCGTACCAGAGATAGGAATCGACCGCCTCCCAGCCGCGATCCACCTCTCCGAGCACGGCGGACCCCGGCACCTCGACGTCGTTGTAGAACACCTGCGTGGTGCCGATGGCGCGCTGCCCCAGCGTCTCGATCTTGCGTATCTCGATCCCCGGCGACTTCGTATCGACCAGGAAGTTCGTGATGCCCTGCTGCTTTTTCTCGCCCGGCGTCGTGCGCGTGACGAGGAGGCAATAGTCGCTGATGTCCATGCCGGAGGTGAACACCTTCTGCCCGCTGATGACGAAGCCATCGCCCTTGCGGGTTGCGCGCGTCGCGAGCGCCGCGGCGTCGGAGCCGGAATGCGGCTCGGTCAGCCCGAAGCAGAACGAAAGCTCGCCGCGCAGCAGCTTCGGCAGCAGCGTTTCCTTCTGCGCCTTCGAGCCGTCGCGCAGCACCGCATAGCCGCCATAGGTCAGCGTGCGGAACAGCCACATCGCGAGTTCTTCGAAATGGCGGCCGGTCTCTTCGAGCAGGATCGCGAGTTCGATCGCCGAGCCTCCGGCGCCGCCATACTCCTCCGGCACGATCAGGCCGAACCAGCCCTGCCGCGCGAGCGCGTCATAGGCTTCGCGCGGCGGCCGCGCCTCGCGGTCGCAGCGTTCGGCGTATTCGGGCGGACAGACCTCGTCGAGCAGCGCACGCACATGGCTGCGCAGCGCTTCCTGATCCGGCGTGAATGAAAAATCCATGGCGTGACTGTCTCGCTCCCGCGATGATGCCGGCGATTGCCGCCCACCGTTATAAACGCTCGTTTGAATCGAACCTGTCGCAGGCGGCGGCGGGTGTCAACCGAACCAGAAATGTCTGCGAAGCGGACGCTTTGGCTGGAGTGCGTATGAATCTTGCGTCGCTCCACATTATCGGCAATCGTTCGCGCAGAACCCGGCAATCGTGACCGGGGACCGTTCCGCCGGGAACGGATACAGCCTGCCGGGAAACCCCATGACGACACAGCCTTTCTCGCTCGCCCGTCGGCTGCGCGCCGGCGAGACCGTCCATTGCGGATGGGCCACGCTCGGCCTGCCGATGCTCGCCGAAATGCTCGCCCGCGAGGGCTTTCCGGCGGTGTCGTGCGACAACCAGCACGGCCTGTTCAACGTCCAGTCGACGCTGGAAGGCATCGCCGCGATCCGCGCCGGCGGCTCGGCCCCGATGGCGCGGGTGCCGCTCGGCGATTTCGCCATGGTCAGCCGCGCGCTGGACTTCGGCGCAGAAGGCATCATCGCGCCGATGATCAACACCCCGGAAGACGCGCGCGCCTTCGCGGCCGCGGCGAAGTTTCCGCCGGTCGGCGAGCGTAGCTGGGGCCCGGCCCGCGCAATGATGCTCAACGGCCTTTCGATGAACGACTACCTCAAGCAGGCCAATGACGAGACCGTCACCTTCGCGATGATCGAGACGCGGACCGCGCTCGCGAACCTCGACGCGATCCTCGCCACGCCCGGTATCGACGGCGTGTTCATCGGCCCGTCCGACCTCTCGATCACGCTCTCGAACGGCCAGTCGCTCGACCCGTTCTCGAAGGATGTCGATGCGGTCTGCGAAAAGGTGGCGAAGGCGGCAAAGAACGCCGGCAAGATCGCCGGCGCCTACACGGCAAACGCCGAGCGGGCGAATTTCCACGCCGGCCTCGGCTATCGCTTCCTCGCCGTCGGCAGCGATGCCGGATTCTTCCGCGGCGGAACGCTGGCCGCGATGAAGGATCTCAAGCGGTAGAGAAGAGTACGGTCGAGGCATCCCCTCCGCTCAGTGGTCATTCCGGGGCGGCGCGTGAGCGCCGAACCCGGAATCCATGAACACAGACAGGGGTTATGGATTCCGGCCCTCGCTATGCTCGGCCGGAATGACAGCCGAGGGTTTTGCGGAAGCCTTACGTTCAGAGACGAGCGGAGGTTGAGGAATCCGATCCGGCTTAGCGGTCAGGCGTCGCCCTCAGCGGCGGCTTGCTGCAGTTTCTCCAGCACGCCGCCCACGTCGCCCGCGACTTCAACCGCCGGTGCGCTCACGATCCGGTAGCCGCGCTCCTCCATCCAAGCGCGCTTCTGGGCGCGCGTCTGTGCCGCCGCATCGCTCTCGCCGGCCGGCACCACGTCGATCACCACGCGCAGCGGGAACGAAACGAAGTCGGCGATGTGGGGGCCGATCGGCACCTGCCGCTTGAAGCCCTGGCCGGCGAAACGCCGGTCGCCGCACAGCGCCTCCCACAGCGTGCGCTCGGCATCGGTCGGATTGCGCCGCAACAGCCGCGAGAGGCCGCGCACCGGCCCGTGCTCGGTGGGAACACGGCCGGCGGCATGCTCGGCCAGCAGTTCCCTTAAAGCGGCCGCCTCCTCCGCATCGAGCACCCCGCCCCGCGCCGGCCCTTTGCGTCCGTCGGCGATGGAGCGGATGACCCCGTGCAGGGTCTGGATGTCCTGCTGCGTCGGCTGCATGCGGTTGAAGATGTTGCGCAGGTTGGTGGTCATGGTCGCGCGCTTCTCCGGCGGCCGGAAGAACTCAACCTTCTCCAGTTCCTGCTCCAGCGCTTCGAAGAAGGCGAACAGCTGCTCCTTCGGCGCGGGGGCGGATTTCCGCGGCATGGTGAAAGGCAGCGCGCCGCCGGTTGTCAGCTTGAACCACTCGTAGCCGATGATCACCACCGCCTGCGCGAGGTTGAGCGACGCAAAGGCCGGGTTCACCGGCAGCGTGATGATGTGGTCGGCGAGCGCGACCTCGTCGTTCTCCAGCCCCCAGCGCTCGCGTCCGAACATCAGGGCGACCTTCTGGCCCTCGGCGACCACCGGCGCGATCCGCCGCGCGGCCTCCTCCGCGCCGACCACCGGCTTGGCCTGGTCGTGCGCGCGCGCCGTGGTCGCGAAAACATGCGTGCAGTCAGCGAGCGCCGCCGCAACGCTGTCGAAGACCTGCGCCGCGTCCAGCACCCGGTCGGCGCCCGAGGCCGCCGCCCGGGCCCGCTCATTGGGGAAATCGTCGCGCGGGCTGACGATCCGCAGTTCCGAGAGGCCGAAATTCGCCATCGCGCGCGCCGCTGCCCCGATATTCTCGCCGAGTTGCGGCTTGACGAGGACGACAACCGGCCCCGGCGCCGCGATCCAGCGCTTGGTCTTGTCGGTTCCGGCTCCGGGCATGGGCTTGTTCTCTGGCACGATCGGTGACTAACGGCGCGCACTCCTAGCCCAAGCCGCCGGGGAACGCGACCGTGATGCCGGCCGCCCTGCCGGTCGCCCGCAGCCGCGGCTGTCATCAAACCACAATCGAGCGCCCGCTACCGTCCGCTCGCCCACGATTCGCGACGACGGAGTTCTGCTTGACCATCGCCCTCGAGGCTTCCGCCAACGACCGGCTGCGCCGCGCCGTCGTCCGCCACCCGGTGAACTCATCGACCGGGATGCTCGAACTCCTGTTCGCCACGCTGTTCCGCAGCCTGGTCTATCCCCAGATCTGGGAGGACCCGGAGGTCGACCTCGCAGCGCTGGAACTGGGGCCGGATTCCCATCTGGTCGCGATAGCGTCCGGCGGCTGCAACATCCTGTCCTATCTCACCGCCGATCCCGGCCGCATCACCGCGCTCGACCTCAACCCGGCGCATGTCGCGCTCAACCGCCTCAAGCTGACGGCGGCGCAGCGACTTCCCGCCTGGGACGACTTCTACGCCTTCTTCGGCCGCGCGCGGCAAAGCGGGAACGTCGACGCCTACTGGCGCCACATCGCCCCTCACCTCGACGAGACGACGCGCGACTATTGGGAAGCGCGCACGCCCGGCCGCCTCGGACGGCGGCGGATCTCGATGTTCGCCCGTAATTTCTACCGGCACGGCCTGCTGGGACGCTTCATCGGCCTCGGGCACGCGCTGGCGCGCGCCTACGGCATCGACCCGCGCGACCTGCTGCGGGCCGGCACGATCGAGGAGCAGCGGCAGTATTTCGACACCGCGCTCGCGCCGCTGTTCGAGAAGCGCTTCGTGCGCTGGGCGACCGGCAGCCGGATCTCGCTTTACGGCCTCGGCATACCGCCGGCGCAGTATCACCGCCTCGGCGGGGATAGCGACATGGCGGACGTGCTGCGCGCGCGCGTGGAACAGTTGGCCTGCGGCTTCCCGCTCAAGGACAATTATTTCGCCTGGCAGGCTTTCGGGCGTGCCTATGCGGCCGACGGAACGGGGCCGCTGCCGCCCTATCTGCAGCGCCGGCACTTCGGGGCCGTGCGCAGCCGGGCGGATCGCGTGACGGTACTCAACCGCTCGTTCACGGAATATCTCGAGGCGAGCGCCGATGGCTCGCACGACCGCTACGTGCTGCTCGACGCACAGGACTGGATGACCGACGCGCAACTCAACGCGCTGTGGCGCGCGATCACCCGCACCGCGCGGCCGGGCGCACGGGTGATCTTCCGCACCGCCGCCGAGCCGAGCCTGCTGCCGGGGCGCGTCGATGCCGCTTTGCTGACGCGCTGGCACTACGATGCCGAGCGTTCGCGCGCATTCACGGCGCAGGACCGTTCGGCGATCTATGGCGGCTTCCATCTCTACGTCTTCGCCGGGTGAGCCCATGACGTCCGTGGGCAGCGCCGCGACATTGATGGACCGCATCTACCGTCCGCAGCGCCACATCTACGACGCCACGCGCAAATACTACCTGCTCGGCCGCGACCGCCTGATCCAGAACTTGCGCCCCGCACCGTCGGAGCGGGTGCTGGAGATCGGCTGCGGCACCGGCCGCAACCTCATTCTGGCCGCCCGCCGCTACCCCGATGCGGTGCTGTTCGGCATCGACGTGTCGCGCGAGATGCTGGCGACCGCCGACGCCGCGCTGCAACGGACCG
>Ga0182739_1000817_pt1 | contig 36120 bp, 32 predicted proteins | sample eDN5th30CBELigBY_FD_128873 | JGI IMG/M metagenome (GOLD analysis project Ga0182739, IMG submission 128873) | Enriched backyard soil microbial communities from Emeryville, California, USA - eDNA 5th pass 30_C BE-Lig BY (version 2) (version 2) | ecosystem: Environmental > Terrestrial > Soil >... | reverse complement strand
GTCGCCTCGTCGAGCAGCAGCAGCGGCGCATCGCGCAGGATCGCGCGCGCGATCGCGATACGCTGACGCTGGCCGCCCGAAAGCGTCACCCCGCGCTCGCCGACCGGCGTGTCGAGCCCGCGCGGCAGCCGGCGGGCAAAGTCACTCACCAGAGCCAGTTCCGCCGCATGCGCGATCTCGTCTACCGTCGCTTCCGGCCGCCCGAAGCCGATGTTCTCGGCGATCGTGCCGGAGAACACCGCAACATCCTGCGGCACGATGGCGATGCGCGAACGCAAAGCGTGCGGGTCGACGGCATCGACCGGCTGACCGTCGAAAAGGATGCGGCCCGACGACGGATCGTAGAAGCGCAGCAGCAGATGGAAGATCGTGCTCTTGCCGGCGCCTGACGGCCCGACCACCGCCACCCGTTCGCCGGCAGCGACATGGAACGAGAGCCCGTCGAGCACAACGCCTTGCAGGCGGGTCGGATAGGCGAAGCGGACTTTCTCGAACGTCACCTCCCCGCGCGGCGGTTCGGGCAGCGGGCGCGGCTTGGCAGGCGCCGCGATCTCCGGCTTGACGGCAAGGATCTCGAACAGCCGCTCCGCGGCACCGGACGCCTGCGTGATCTCGCCCCAGACCTGGCTCAGCTCGCTGAGCGCGCCGGCGGCGAAGACCGCATAGAGCACGAACTGACCGAGGCGCCCCGCGGTCAGGCGGTCGTCCATCACGTCCTGCGCGCCGACCCACAGCACCGCGACCACGCTCGCGAACACCAGGAAGATCGCAATCGCCGTCAGCAAGGCGCGCGCGCGCGTCGACTGCCGTGCAGCGAGGTAGGCGCGCTCGACCGCACCGGAGAAATGCGTGGCCGCCGCACGTTCATAGGTGAAGGCCTGCAGCGTCCGCACGCCCGAGATCAGTTCCGAGGCATAGGCCGAGGCATCGGCGAGCGTGTCCTGCGCGCTGCGCGAACGCCGCCGCACCATCCGCCCGAACGCCACCAGCGGCAGCACGATGATCGGGATCGCCGCCAGCACGAACAGGGAGAGCCGCGGGCTCGTCCAGACCATCATGATGCTGGCGCCGGCGAACAGCACCAGATTGCGCAAGGCGACCGAGACCGACGCGCCGACGGCGGACTTGATCTGCGTCGTGTCCGCGGTCAGCCGCGACATCACCTCTCCGCTCTGGGTGCGGTCGAAGAACGCCGGCGACAGCAGCGTGACATGGCGGAACACATGTGCGCGCAGGTCCGTGACGACCCGCTCGCCGAGATTGGTGACGAGGTAGAAGCGCATCGCGCTGGCCAGTGCCAGCACCGCCGCGATGATGACCAGCACCGCGAAATAGTTGTCGATCAGGCCGGCGCTGTCGCGCGCGAACCCGAAATCGATCATCCGCCGCACCGCGACCGGAATGGCCAGGGTGGCCAGCGCCGCGGCCAGCAGCGCCAGCAGCGCGGCCGCGACCTGTCCGGGATAGCGGAAAACGAAGGGCGCAAGCCCTGCGAGGGGCTTCAGTTTCGCGCGCGGCCGCCCCGAGCCCGATGCCGGGGGGTCGGAAATCTCTGTCTCGACTTTGCCCGCCCCTGCCGGCCCTATACTTGCGTCGTTCATCAGTCCCTGCACCCTGCGCGCCTGTGCGGCGATCATCCATCTGCTTGTGCCGCACACGGGCGTGGGGTATAGAGCCCGCCAATTCAACGCAACCCTTGAACATGGGAGCCGCGCGCGGCGCGGACGGCAGTGTCATGAAGACCGGCATTCATCCCGACTATCATACCATCAAGGTCGTCATGACCGACGGCACCGAATTCGAGACGCGCACGACCTGGGGCAGCGCGGGCGACACGATGCAGCTCGACATCGACGCCAAGTCTCATCCGGCATGGACCGGCGGCCAGCAGCAGCTTCTCGACCGCGGCGGCCGCCTGTCGCGCTTCCAGAAGAAGTTCTCCGGCCTGATCAAGTAAGTAACGGCGGTCACCGCCGTCCAGAGACGCTGCTCCACGCCGGTTCTATGAATCGGCGTGTGTTAGCCTCGTCAGAGCGAGGCTCTATTTGCGGCCCTTCCGCTGCAACCGTCGCCGGTTGGCGCGCACCGCCTTGCGGTAGGGTGCCGCGGCCTTGCGTCCGCCGGATTTGTCGCCGCGCGCCAGCGCCAGCCCGGTCACCGTCTGCGAAGCCCAGGCGGCCAGCACCTTTTCGCCGACCATCCGCTGCATCTCGATCAGGGCTGAGGGGCCTCCCTCGGAGATGCGCAGCATCCGCAGCGCGATGACCTGTTGCGCCTGCAGGCCGAGACGCACGGCGTCGAAATAGCTCGCCCAGAAATTCGTCATGAAGGCTTTCCGCGTCGCCGGGATACGCATGCCCATCGGCATGCCGGTGACGTCGCCAAAGCCAAAAAGTTCCGTATTCGGCTGCTTTCAGCCGTGCGTCGCTCCGAAGGCGGTCTTGAGCAGGTGAAGCTGGTGCTCCACCGGATTGGACGGCGGGTTTTCGGGGGCCGCGACATGGAGCGTCGCATCCATGCGCTGGACGCGCTCCTGAACCCGCACGGATCGCGCAATGAGTTCCTGGAGAGGCTCCGGCAGTCCGCGCTCGGCATCGGTATCGCGGGCGTCGAGGCCGACCTTGACCCGGCTCTTCTCCTTGCGGGCCTGCGCCAGCGAGAGCTCGCCCTCGTTCACCGCGCGGTGCAGCAAGAGCCAGGACGCAACCTGCATCAGCCGCGTCGTGAGGCGCATGCTTTCGGTGGCGTAGGCAAGCGCCCCGTTCCGGTTCAGCGCCTTGGAATCCTCGCGGCCGTCACCGTCCAGATACGCGGCGGTCTCCTCGACCAGCGACATGCCCTCGCGGAACAGCGTGGTGAAACTTTGCGAATTCGCGAGCTTTTCGCCGAAGGCGACCGGCTCGACGTCGCCATAGTGCCCTTGGGCCATGCTACGCCTCAACTCTTGCACCTGAGCCATCAGCGGTCCGCGGCGACGCGCGCGACAAACCGCTCAGACCGGACAGACCCGCGGAGCATGCTGAAGGACGACGCCCCGGGAGTCCAGCCTTGAGATGGCGGGGCACAGGACAGCGCAAAGTCCAGGCCGAGAGCGCATGGCTCAAATCGGCACAAAAAAGAGCCGCCATTTACGGCGGCTCAAAGTTGATAACAGGGAGGCGTCAAACAGAGTGGACAGGAGCCACTCGACGTCCAGAAACTGGACATCCCCAGTAATGAAGAAAAAAGCTTAACAAGCGGTTAATTTGTTAACGATACGGAAGAATTTGGCGAATATTCTCGTGGCTCTACCGCCAACATCGCGAATGCGCCGCTTCGCCAAAGGTTAACGCCTGCTCTTTCGGGCCGCCTTGGGCGCGCCCGGCTCACCGCTTGAAGAAAGTGTCCGCTGCCTGCCGCGAGGCGAGCTTGCCGGCTCTGGCTTGCTCCAGGCGCGCAACCTCTTCCTGGAGCGCGGCGATCCGCTCGCCCAGTTCCTCGACCGAGAGCAGCGCGAGGTCCTGACCGATCTCGTGCACCGGCTTCTTCTTCGGGAGCAGATCTTCGTCCATGCCCTTCTCCGTGTCGGTTCACGGGAATCTAGCCCCGGCTGCCCCGGTTGTCACACCCGGCAGCCTTCACTACTAACGCCTCACTTTGTGAATCCGACATCTGCGAGGAACCGCCCATGGCCGACCTTCCCGCCGAAATCACCGCCATTGCCATTCCGCAACCGGGCGGACCGGAGGTGCTCGCACCGGAACACCGGCCGATGCCGGTGCCCGGCCCGGGCGAGATTCTCGTCAAGGTGGCCGCCGCGGGCGTCAACCGGCCGGATGTGATGCAGCGCAAGGGGCTCTATCCGGCGCCGCCCGGCGCCTCGGACATTCCGGGACTGGAGATCGCCGGCGAAGTCGTGGCTATCGGCAGCGGCGCCAGCCGCTGGAAACCGGGCGACACCGTCACCGCGCTGGTCTCCGGCGGCGGCTATGCGACCTACTGCGTCGCCCATGGCGACCACGCGCTGCCGGTACCGGCGGGGCTTTCGATGGTCGAAGCGGCCGCCCTGCCGGAGACCGTGTTCACGGTCTGGAGCAACCTGTTCGAGCGCGGCGGCCTCAAGCGCGGCGAGACGGCGCTCGTCCACGGCGGCACTTCGGGCATCGGCACGACGGCGATCCAGCTTGCCAAGGCGTTCGGGGCCACGATCATCGTCACGGCCGGGTCGGAGGAGAAGTGCGAGGCTTGCCGCAAGCTCGGCGCCGACCTCGCCATCAACTACAACACCCAGGATTTCGTGGCCGAGACCAAGGCCGCGACCGGCGGCAAGGGCGTCAACGTCATCCTCGACATGATCGCCGGGACCTATGTGGACCGCAATTACGACGCCGCCGCCCCCGATGGCCGGATCGTGCAGATCGCCGTGCAGGGCGGCCCCAAGGCGACCGTCAACATCACCCGGCTGATGCTCAAGCGGCTGACCCACACCGGCTCCACCCTGCGCGCCCGCCCGGTGGCCGAAAAAGCGGCTATTGCCCGGGAAGTCGAGGCCAAGGTCTGGCCTCTCGTCGTCTCCGGGCAGGTCAGGCCGGTCGTCTTCCGCACCTTCCCGCTCGCCGAAGCGGCGGCCGCCCACGCGCTGATGGAATCGAGCGCGCATATCGGGAAGATCGTGCTGACCGCCTGAGATTTGTCCCTTTTGGGGACGCAAACTCCCCGGAAACCGTTCCGGCCATAAGTGGTGTCCCTAGGGACGTCCGGGGGACCGCCACCTTGCTCTTGCCGCAACGCCCCGGTACTCATTGCGTCGGGACTCAGCGTCCCATGGGATGGTTCTCTTCTTCCGACACCGGTTTGAGGCATCGAAGATTGGCTTGTCTGCGCGCCGTGCTCGCGTTCGCGTTGGTGTGGATCGCCACACTCTGCGCTGATCCTGCGCGCGCCGTCGACGCCATTAACGTCCGCCTTGACGCCGCGGCGATCGACCTCACCGAGGCGATCGAGCGGCACCGTACCGACACCGACCGAATCCAGGTCTCGACCGCGCCCGGACCGGACGGCATCGTCCGCCGCATCGAGGTGCGCGCGCGCGAAGCCGGCCAGAACTGGGTGGTGTTCGCGCTCTCCAACAACGGCGACGAGCAGATCGACCGCCTGCTTGTCGCGCCGCACTACCGCATGGTCGGCTCGAACCTGATCTGGCCCGACCTCGGCCTGTCGCGAATCGTGACGATCACGCCCAGCACCGGCGACCGCCCGGACCGTCAGGTCAGCGCGACGGCGGACGTGTTCCGGCTCACGCTCGATCCCGGCAACGTCGTCACCTTCGTGGTCGAACTGCGCACCGACCGGCTGCCGCAGCTCTATCTGTGGGAGCCTGACGCCTACAAGGACAAGGTCAACAGCTTCACGCTCTACCACGGCATCGTCATCGGCATCGCCGGACTGCTGGCGCTGTTCCTGACCATCCTGTTCGTCGTCAAGGGGAGCATCATGTTCCCCGCTGCCGCCGCGTTGAGCTGGGCGGTGCTCGCCTATATCGGCATCGACTTCGGTTTCTGGGGCAAGGTGTTCGATCTCTCGCAGGGCGCGGAGCGCGTCTGGCGTGCGAGCGGCGAAGCCATTCTCGCGGCGACGCTGCTGGTGTTCCTGTTCGCCTACCTCAATCTCAACCGCTGGCACGTACGCTACGTCCACATCACCGCAGGATGGCTGCTCTTCCTCGGCGCGCTGGTGGCGCTGGCGCTGTACGATCCGCCCGCGGCGTCCGGCATCGCCCGCATCTCGCTGGCTGTCGTCGCGGTGATCGGCTTCGCGCTCATCGTGTTCCTGGCGACGCATGGCTTCGACCGCGCGGTGCTGCTGATCCCGACCTGGTTCCTGCTGCTGATCTGGGTCTTTGCGGCCGGCCTCGCCGTCACCGGGGTGGTCACCAACGACATTGCCGCCCCTGCCCTGCTCGGCGGCCTGGTGCTGATCGTGATGCTGATCGGCTTCACGGTGATGCAGCACGCTTTCGCAGGCACCGTCACCACTTCCATCGTTTCCGACGTCGAGCGCCGCGCGCTCGCCCTCACCGGCGCCGGCGACATGATCTGGGACTGGGACGTCTCCAACGATCAGGTGTTCACGAGCCGCGAAACCGAGAACCTGCTCGGCCTGCGCCACGGCGCGCTCGAAGGCTCGGTCGCCAAATGGCTCGAGGTGCTGCACCCGCAGGATCGCGATCGCTTCCGGGCCACCATCGACGGTGTGCTGGAGCAGCGCCGCGGGCGGCTGGTGCAGGATTTCCGCATGCGCACGGCGGACGGCCACTATGTCTGGCTCGCGCTCAAGGCGCGCCCGGTTGTGGGTTCGGACGGCGAGGTGGTGAGGCTGGTCGGCACGCTCGCGGACGTGACCGAATTCCGCACCGCCTCCGAGCGCCTGCTGCACGATGCGGTACACGACAACCTCACCGGGCTGCCGAACCGCGAATTGTTCATGGACCGGCTGGAGGCGGCGCTCTCCTTCGCGCGGGCCGACAGCAATATCAGCCCGACCGTCATGGTCATCGACATCGACCGCTTCAAGCAGGTCAATGACTCGGTCGGGATCGCGGTCGGCGATTCGATCCTGCTCACGCTGGCCCGCCGTCTCGCTCGCCTGCTCAAGCCGCAGGACACGCTGGCGCGCCTTAACGGCGACCAGTACGGGCTCCTTCTGCTGTCCGAGCGCGAGCCGGAGCGCATCACCGCCTTCGCCAACAACGTCCGCAACACGCTGCGCGCCGCGATCACGTTCAACGACCGCGAGATCACGCTGACGCCGTCGATAGGCCTCGCGCTGATGGGCGACGACTTGCAGCGCCGCGAGGATTTCCTCAAAGACGCCGAACTGGCGATGTTCCACGCCAAGCGCATGGGCGGCGACCGCATCGAGGTATTCAAGCCCGCGATGCGGGCCCGCAAGAGCGACCGTCTCACGCTGGAATCCGAACTGCGCCGCGCGCTGTCGCGCGACGAGATCACGCTGCACTATCAGCCCATCGTGCGGCTGGAAGACCGCTCGATCGCCGGCTTCGAAGCGCTGATGCGCTGGAACCATCACAAGATGGGACGGCTCGCGCCGGCCGAATTCATCGCCATTGCCGAAGAAACCGGCCTGATCGTCGAACTGGGCATGTTCGGCCTCGAGCGCACTGCACGGCAACTGCTCGAATGGCAGCGCGCGATGCGCAGCCCGGAGCCGATCTTCGCCAGCGTCAACGTCTCCTCACGGCAACTGCTGCGCCACGATCTGATCCAGGACCTGCGGACGGTGCTCTCGCACGCATCGCCCGCGCGCGGCACGCTCAAGCTCGAACTCACCGAGTCGCTGGTGATGGACAATCCCGAGCATGCCGGGCAGATGCTCCATCGCATGCGCGATCTCGGCGTCGGATTAGCCCTCGACGATTTTGGCACCGGCCATTCGTCGCTGGCCTATCTCCAGCGCTTCCCGTTCGACACGATCAAGATCGACCAGTCGTTCGTGCGCACCTCCGCCAAGGGCAAGCGCCCGCTGATCCTGCGCTCGATCATCGCGCTCGCCCATGATCTCGGCATGGAGGCGATTGCCGAAGGCGCGGAAAGCGAGGCCGATGCCGTGGAACTGACTCAGCTCGGTTGCGACTATGCGCAGGGCTACGTGTTCGGCGAACCGATGACCGCGCGCGAAGCCACCAACCTCCTCACCACCCGCCAGCACGAACCGGCGCGCTGACGCGCGTCGAACCGGCGCCACCGTTGGCGCGATTGGCAGTTGTCACTCAGGAACGGTTGTCGCTCAGAACGCGGCGCAGATTCGCTTCCGGATTCGGCCGCCGCCGGACCGGATCAGGCGTGCCCCGCCTCGCTCGACAGCATGCGCGGATCGATGCCGATCTTGCGCAGCGCGCGATCGTATTTCAGTTCGACATCGCGCCCGAAGATCAGGTCCGGGTCGGCGGCGCAGTGGAGCCAGCCATTGTCCTGAATCTCGCTCTCCAGCTGACCGGCAGCCCAGCCGGCATAGCCGAGCGCCAGCACCGCATTCACCGGCCCGCCGCCATGTGCGATGGCCTTGAGGATGTCGAGCGTCGCGGTCAGGCAGACCCCGTCGTCGATCGGCAACGTCGAATCCTCGATGAAGAAATCGGCGGTGTGGAGCACGAAGCCACGCCCGGTTTCGACCGGCCCGCCCTTGAGCACGCGGATGTCCCCGGCGCGCGGCGGCAACTGGATCAGGTCCGCTTCGGGAATGATGTCGAGTTGAACGAGCAGGTCCGGAAAATTGATGTTTCCGGCCGGCTGGTTGACCACAATGCCCATCGCGCCTTCGGTCGAATGGGCGCAGACGTAGATCACACTGCGCGCGAAGCGCTCATCGCGCATCGTCGGCATCGCGATCAGCATCTGCCCGTCGAGGTAACCCCGTGCGGGAGGCCTTGTGGACTTGTTGCGTTGCAGTCGCATGAGTCCAACGTACTCTCAAGCTCGCGCCCTTGGAAGCAGTGTGCCGGCAGTCTGTGTCGGATCGCAAGCATTTCGATGGCTTCGCACCGGCATGCGGGCAAGTTAACGCAAATGAGGCGCTTCAAGTTCCCGGCGGCTCCCCTTTAGCGCCGATGTGAGCGGGCGAGTGGTCCACATTTTGGACTGCGCCGCCGGCGACGCCCTTCCGCGACCGCAAGGCCGCAACCCATCTCGACTAAATCGTCAGGCACGCTAACCTAGGCGCGGCTGCCGGTGCAGGCGACCGCCCGGCCGACGCTCTCAAACAACCATCTGACAACGAGGACAAACTCATGCCCATCAAGGCTGGCGATCAGATCCCCGATTCCCGCTTCCGTGTGAGCACGGCGGAAGGCCCCGCCTGGAAGACGACGGACGATATTTTCAAGGGCAAGACGGTCGTGCTGTTCGGCGTGCCGGGCGCTTTCACCGGCACCTGCCACAAGAGCCACCTGCCGGGCTTCGTGCAGAATTCCGATGCGTTCAAGGCCAAGGGCGTCGACATGGTCGCGGTCACCGCCGTCAACGACCACTTCGTCATGGATGCCTGGCGCGATGCGTCCAATGCCGCGGGCAAGGTCGACTTCCTGGCGGACGGCAATGGCGAATTCGCCAAGGCCATCGACATGGCCTTCGACGCCTCCGGCGGCGGTCTCGGCACCCGCTCCAAGCGCTACAGCATGGTGGTGGAGAATGGCGTCGTGAAGACGTTCAACGTCGAGGAATCGCCCGGCAAGGTCGACGTGACGAGCGCCGAGAACCTTCTCAAGACTCTCTGACCGGAGTTAGAGCATTTTCCGGTGAAGTGGATACCGGTTCACCGCCAGAAAATGCGGCCAAACAACAATTTCTACAGCACGATCCGATTCAGTCAGATCGGATCGTGCTGTAGCGGTCACCCGCGCGCCGTCGCCGCCCGCATGGCGGCGATGGCCTGCCGCGCCAGCGCGTCGGCGCGCTCGTTGAGCGCGTCGCCGGCGTGGCCTCGCACCCAGTGCCAGCGCACGTCGTGGCGCGCGATCGCCGTGTCGAGGCGCTGCCAGAGGTCGGCGTTCTTGACCGGCTTCTTGTCGGCGGTGCGCCAGCCGTTCTTCTTCCAGCCGTGAATCCACTGCGTGATGCCCTGCCGCAGATACTGCGAGTCGGTGTGCAGATCGATAGTGCAGGGGCGCTTGAGCGCTTCGAGCGCCTCGATCGCAGCGGTCAGTTCCATCCGGTTGTTGGTGGTGTGCGGTTCGGCGCCGCTCAACTCGCGCTCGTGGCCCGCCCAGCGCAAGATCGCGCCCCAGCCGCCCGGGCCGGGATTACCCGAGCAGGCACCGTCGGTGTGGATGCTGACGATCGTCTCGCTCATGCTGTCCCGGCGGATTTACTTGGCGAGCCCATAATCGCCTGCGCTGGCGACGCGCTGGTGGAAGCGCAGCTTGCGGAAATATTCGAGCGGGTCCTTGGGTCGCACCAGCGCGCCCGGCGGCACATTGAGCCAGTCGACCAGCCGGGTCAGCAGGAAGCGCAGCGCCGCCCCGCGCGCCAGCGTCGGCAAGGCCGAGGCTTCCGCCTCGCTCAAAGCCCGCACCCGGCTATAGCCCTGCAGCAGCGCCCGCCCCTTGGTGACGTTGAAGGAATGGTCCGGCTCGAAGCACCACGCATTCAGGCAGATCGCGAGATCGTAGGCCAGCATGTCCGTGCAGGCGAAGTAGAAGTCGATCACGCCCGACAGCGTGCCGCCCAGAAAGAAGACGTTGTCCGGGAACAGGTCGGCATGGATCACGCCCTGCGGCAGCTCTCCGGGCCAGGCTTCGTCGAGATGGGCGAGTTCGCCCTCGATGGTGGCGCCGAGGCCGTGCTGGACGCCGTCCGCCCGCGTCCGCGCAGCCTCATACAGCGGCCGCCAGCCCGGAAGCGACAGCGCATTCGGGCGCGTCATCGGAAAACCCGTGCCCGCAAGGTGCAGCCGCGCGAGCGCCTCACCGACCGCCGCGCAGTGCCAGGCGGCAGGCCGCCTGATCCACATGCCTTCAAGGAAGGTGACGATGGCCGCGGGCCGGCCCGCAAGCACGCCGAGCGCCTCGCCGGCGCGGTTCTTCACCGGCTGCGGACAGGTGATCCCCGCCCGCGCCAGATGCTCCATCAAGGCGATGAAGAACGGCAGATCGTTGCGGTCGACACGCTTCTCATAGAGCGTGAGGATGAAGTAGCCGCGGCTGGTATGGACCAGATAATTGGAGTTCTCGACCCCCTCGGCGATGCCCTTGTAGGAGAGCAGGTCGCCGAGATCGTAGCCGGCAAGGAACGCGGCCAGATCCTCTGCCGCGACATCGGTATAGACAGCCATGGCCGCCGGCTTATTCGGCGGCTTCGGTCGGACGCAATACGCGCGGCAACGGGAAGAACATGTCCTCGGTCGCCCCCGATACCGACTCGACCGCTATCTCGAACCGCTTGGCAAGCGCATCGAGGATCTCCTCGACCAGCACTTCCGGTGCGGAGGCCCCGGCGGTAATGCCCAGGCTGGTAATCGAGTCGAAAAGCGACCAGTCGATCTCCTCGGCGCGCTGAACCAGCACCGAGCGCGGACAGCCGGCACGCTCCGCGACTTCACGCAGGCGCTGCGAATTGGAGGAGTTCGGCGCCCCGACGACGATCATCGCATCGAGTTCGGGCGCAACGCGCTTGACCACGTCCTGCCGGTTGGTGGTCGCGTAGCAGATGTCTTCCTTGTGCGGCCCGACGATCATCGGGAAGCGGCGCTTGAGGCATTCGACGATCTCGGCGGTGTCGTCGATCGACAGCGTCGTCTGCGTGACATAGGCGAGACGGGACGGATCGCGCGGCGTGAAGGTCTCGGCGTCCTGCATGGTCTCGACCAGCGCCACCGAGCCGGCGGGAAGCTGGCCGACGGTCCCGATCACCTCGGGGTGTCCGGCATGGCCGACCAGGACGATCTCGCGCCCGCGCCGGTAGTGAATCTCGGCCTCGCGATGGACCTTGGTGACCAGCGGACAGGTCGCATCGATGGCGAAGAAATTGCGCCGGCCGGCATCCTCGCGAACCTCGCAGGAGACACCGTGGGCGGAGAATACGACCGGCGCCTGCGTGTCCGGGATCTCGGCGAGTTCCTCGACGAAAATCGCGCCCTTGCGCTTGAGCGCCTCGACCACGTAGCGGTTGTGGACGATCTCGTGGCGCACGTAGACCGGCGCGCCATAGATGGCCAGTGCCCGCTCGACCGTGTCGATCGCCCGCACCACGCCCGCGCAGAAACCGCGCGGCGAGCACAGAAGGACGCGCAATGCGGGTTTGGCAGTCGATTCAGAAGACAGGAAAGAGGTCATAATGCGCTCGCGGCAACGACGGCCTCTGCCGCGTCCATAGGGGGCCCCGGCGGTCCGCAGCGCCGATCACTATGGACATGGCCGCATGGCGGCCCTGTGTCAAGCAGCCGGTCAAGCAGCCGCCGCCCGGGGCGCAACTCCTCATGGACACCTGCAGCCCTGACGCCTATATAGGAGGCAATCCCGTTTCTCTCTATGTTCGTCATGCTTTGCCTGCCCGGCGGGCGAAGCGCAAGAGGACTTGTGCCATGCAGAACCAGCCCTTGATGCCGAAAGCGACAGCGGTCTGGCTCGTCGAAAATACCGCCCTGTCGTTCGACCAGATCGCCGATTTCTGCAAGCTGCATCCGCTGGAGGTGAAGGCCATCGCGGACGGCGACTCGGCGCAGGGGATCAAGGGCCTTGACCCTATCCAGACCGGGCAGTTGAGCCGCGAAGGCATCGCGGAAGCCGAGAAGAACCCGGAGCGCCGGCTCAAGCTGGCTGATCCGAAGGTCCGGCTGCCGCAACCGAAGACCAAGCGCGGCCCCCGCTACACGCCCGTCTCCCGCCGTCAGGACCGTCCGAACGCCATCCTCTGGCTGCTCCGCAACCATCCGGAGCTCAAGGACAGCCAGATCATGCGGCTGGTGGGAACGACCAAGTCGACCATCCAGGCGATTCGCGACCGCACGCACTGGAATGCGGCGCACCTTCAGCCGATGGATCCGGTGACGCTCGGGCTGTGCAGCCAGCTTGACCTCGATCTCGAAGTCCAGCGCGCGGCCAAGGACAGGCCGGTCGAGGTTGAAGAGGGCGCAACTTTGCTGCCGGCGGAAGCCACGACGGGGCGCGAGCCCGCGGCGGATGGCAAAAAGCCGGCGGAAGAACTCAATGTGCAGGCCGTGTTCGCGAAGCTCAAGCAACTCGGCGGTGCCAAGACCGAAGAAGACGAATAACCTCCCCGCTCCGTTGCGGATATCGGGCGGCCCCCAGCCGCCCGGATAAATGCCGGCATTATACGTGCCGGTATCCCTCTGCTTATGACGGCACACATGCAGGAGCGGGGCGCTTCAGGCGCGCCGCTTTTACTGATCCGACCACGCAAGCCATAGGCGCACCGGCGCTTTGGTAGGCACCAAACCGCACATTTCTGGGAAAACTTACCGGATATTAAACTCAAAGGTCCAAAACACCCGCGGGTACACGCATGGGTGGGGACTATGAGAGGAATCCGATTAGGTAAGCTGTGGCCGATTCGCTTGCGGATTGGCACCAAGCTCGGCATCTCGGCAGGCATCGGCGTGGTGCTGGTGGCCGGCATGATGGCCAATGACCATTTCAGCAAGCAGTCGCTGGAGCGCTCCCTCGCGCAGGCCGACGCGCAGCGCACCGTGATGATAAATGCCATCGCGGCCAAGAGCGCTGTCCAGGGCTCCCAGCTTGCAATGCAGCAGGCGCGCTACAGCCGCACTTTCAGGGACATCGACCGCGCGATCGAGAGCCTCGACGCAAACGCCAAGGAAGAGCATACGCGGATCGAAAACGCGCTCCAGATCACGACCCGCGAGGAGGTGCGCGAACTCTTTACGCAGATCCGGACCCGCTTCGACGAGTCGATGAAGGCGGCGCGCGAGATCGCGGAGAAACAGAGAAGCATCCTCAAGCTCGAAGGCGAGCGGATGGAGTCCGTACAGAACTGGACCCGCACGCTGGAGCAGCTTCTGACGTCACTGGAAGGCGTTCCGGCCGAGCTCCGCCACGAACTCGAACTGCGGCTGCAGACCGCCGATTCCGCGTTCAAGACCGGCCGCCTCGCCGCGATGGAGTTTCAGTTGACGGGCGATGAGGCGCTCATGGTCCACGGCATGCGGTCGACAGACGAGACCAACGCCGCATTGCAGGCCGCACAGAGCGCCGCCCGCACGGATGACCAGCGTAAGGCAATCGCCGAGTTGCAGAAGATCGTCAGCGTCGTCAGCAAGTCGCTGGAGCAGATCGTCGACATCGAAGAGTCGAAGATCCGCATCGTGCGCCTGCGCACGAACCTGATCGCCAGCGAGATCATGGAATTGCTCGACAAGGCGGTCGCGCAGGCGACCGAGGCGAGCGACGCCAGCGACGCGCAGTCCAAGATCGACATGCAGAACGCCAGCCGCATCGCCATGGCTATCGGCCTCGGTGTGGTGCTGATCCTTCTGGGTTCGGCGCTGCTGTCGATGTTCAACATCGCACGTCCGATCCGGCGCATCGGCGAGGTGCTGCTCGAACTCGCCAACGGCAACAAGGCGGTCGAGATTCCCTACGCCCAGCGCGGCGACGAGGTCGGCGATGCGGCGCGTGCGGCGCAGACCTTCCGGGATCAACTCGTCCGCATGGAGGAGCTCGAGGCCGAACAGAAGGAAATCGAGCGTCAGGGGAACGAGGCCCGCAAGGCGGATATGCACGAACTTGCGAACCGCTTCGAAACCGCCGTCGGCAACGTCCTCAATTCGGTCACGCGCGCGGCCAGCGATCTCGAGGCAGCCGCGGGGACGCTCACCGGCACCGCCGAGAGCACGCAGGATCTCTCCGGCAATGTCGCGCGCATCTCCGAAGAGGCTTCCTCGAACGTCCACTCCGTGGCGGCCGCTTCCGACGAACTGTCCAGCTCGGTGAACGAGATCGCCCGGCAGGTGCAGGAGTCGACGCGGATCGCCAACGAAGCGGTCGTACAGGCACAGCAGACCGACAGCCGCATCGGCGATCTGCTGCTCGCCGCCAACCGCATCGGCGACGTGGTCAAGCTGATCACGGCCATCGCCGAACAGACCAACCTGCTTGCGCTCAACGCCACCATCGAGGCGGCGCGGGCCGGCGAGGCAGGCCGCGGATTCGCGGTCGTCGCCCAGGAGGTCAAGGCGCTGGCCGCGCAGACCGCCAAGGCCACCGACGAGATCGGCGGTCAGATCGGCGCGATCCAGACCGCTACCAAGGACTCGGTCGCCGCCATTCAGGAGATCGGTTCCACCATCAACCGCATCTCCGAGATCGCGACGACGGTTGCCGCTGCGGTCGAGGAACAGGGCGCAGCGACGCAGGAGATCTCCCGCAATGCGCAGCAGGCGGCCGAGGGCACCACCCTCGTCGCGGGCAACATTGCGGAAGTGAACCGCGCCGCCACCGAGACCGGCTCGGCGTCGAGCCAGGTGCTGGCGTCGGCGCAGGCGCTCGCTCAGGAAGGCAGCGTGCTCAAGCGCGAGGTGGAGCACTTCCTGGCCACGATCCGCGCGGCCTGATCCCGATAACGATCCGGCTGATCAGCCATTTACTGCTGGCCCCCGCGAAAGCGGGGGCCAGTTTGTTTTTGGGGTAGCTCCTGGATCCCGTCTTCCACCGCTACATCCGCCCGTGGCCGGCGTTGACGAGACGGCGGGTGCCGGGGTTCACCACCTGGTCGGAGACGTGGATGTTCCAGACCTCGGCCTTGTCCTGCGCCTGATAGGCTTCGAACAGCGGTCCCAACTGCGCGAGATCCGTGACCGTTGCGCCGCGCAGCCCGAATCCTTGCGCGATCGAGGCAATGTTGGTGCGGCCGAAGACCGAGCCGCTGTCGTCGATCCCCTCGGCGCGCAGCTTGTGGATCTCGGAACCATAGGCGCCGTCATTGAACACGCAGATCAGCAGCTTGAGCCTCTGGCGTTCGATCATCTCGAACTCCTGGATGTGCATCAGCAGGCTGCCGTCGCCTTCGAACAGCACGGTCTTGCCGTTCTTGCGCGCCGAAGCGACGCCGATTGCGAACGAGATGCCGTTGCCGATGGCGCCGAAATCGCGCATCGCGTGGTAGTGCTCCGGCTTGCGGCCGCGCATGACCGAATGGAAATACGACTGGTGGCCGGAACCGCTCACCGAGTCGAAGTCCTTCGGGATCACGCGGTCGAGTTCCTCGATCACCGCGCGCGGATCGAGCGTGCCCTTTTCGATCGTGAACTCGGCATCATCGGCTGGCTCCTCGCGAATGCGGCGCTCGAGTTCGGGGGTACGGATCGCGGCCTTGGTCGGCCCACGCTCGCGCAACTGGCGCAGGAGCGCTTCGGCCGTCAGCCGTGCATCGGCGCGGAGATAAAGGTCGGCGGCCTTCAGGCCCTGCCGCAGGCCAAGCGGCTCCAGATCGACCTGCGCCACCCTGGCCTTCGGATACATCTTGCCGCCGTCGACGGTGTAGTAGGTCAGGCTTGCGCCGAGCGCGATCACGAGGTCGGCCTGTGCGCCCATCTCACGCGCGATCTTGCGCGCATAGCCGCCTGAGATCCCGACCGAGAACGGATGGCTGTCGAACAGGCCGCGCGTCGGCAACGTAGTCGCGAGCAGCGCGCCCGCGGCATCGGCCAGTTCCTCGATCGCTCCTTGCGCGCCCGCCGCGATCGCGCCGCGCCCGGCGACGATGACCGGGCAGCGCGCTGACGCCAGCATCTCGGCGAGTTGCGCCACCTGCTGTGCGTTCGGCGGCACCGGCTCCGTCTGCGGCAGCACCGCCGAGGACGGCTGATACTCGCCAAGCTCCGGAACCGGTTGCTTCTGCAGATCGTAAGGCACGCCGATCACGACCGGCCGCCGCTCCTGCTGCGCAACGTGAAACGCCTCGCGCACATATTGATACATGCGTTGCGGGCTGTGGGCGGAGATGTAATGCGCGCCGGTCGCCGCCGCGAGCGGCGGTTGCTCGATCGCCTGGCTGTACCAGCGGGCATTCATCGGCACCTCGCCAGCGAACACCACCAGCGGCACGCGGTTGCGCGCCGCGACCGCGAGCGCCGTCATGATCTGCGTGAAACCGGGACCGCAGGTGACAGAGGCGACGCCGACCTTGCCCGTCGCACTGTAATAACCCATCGCCATCGCGCAGGCGCAGTGCTCGTGGCGGGCATGGTAGGACTCCATGCCGTCGAGATTCTTCATGGCGGTCGCCCAGTGCATGTTGCCGTCGCCCATCAGCGTGAAATGCGCGCTGACGCCTTCCGCGGCAAAGGCATGTGCAAGGGCTTCGTAGATCGGCATGTTCTTCATGGGTCGGACTGTCGCTCTGCGGGGTTGACGGAGAAGAGACGCTGTCGAATTTTGTTTGAACATCGCAATCTCCGAAAACCGGCGTCCACCCCGGCTCAAGTCCGGGGCAGGCTTTTTCGGAGCGATGCTCTGCTACCGTCTATACGCCACCGAAGGCCGGCGGGCGAGGCCACGCACGGCGGTTCCGCCATGCGGACGGCAGCCCAAAGCAACTGTCCGCCAACGACGCTCTCGGCAACCGTTCCGAACGAAACGCCGCGGCTATCAGAGACCGACCGATCTTGACCGGCTCATGCCCAGAGCCACGATCTTCTGCAGCAGGTCGGGATAGTCCAGGCCGCCGTGGAGCGCCGCCTCGGCGAACTCCTCGATACGGGCGATCTCGGGGTTCGGATTGGCTTCGAGGAAGTACGGGATGCCGTCGGTGCTGAGGCGAAAATCAATTCGGCAATAGCCGTCGAGTTCAAGCGTGCGGCAGATGCGCTTCGCGGTGCGCTCGATACGCGCGTAAAGCTCCGGCGAGAGATCCTCCGCCGGCCCCTGCAGGATGCCCCAGCGCACCTGATAGTCGGGATTGTGCTTCACCTTCTCGGTCGCGATCGGCCATGCGCCCGCCGGCAGGTTTCCAAACTCAAGCTCCCAGATCGGCAGCACGCGCAGACGCTCATTACCGAGCACGCCGACGTAAAGCTCGCGCCCGTCGATATACTGCTCGGCAATCGCCGCGGTGCCGACGCGCTCATGAATGAACTCGACGCGCTCCGCGAGCTTCTCGTCGGTGTGAACGACCGACGCCTGCGCGATGCCTTCGGACGCATCCGCACTGAGGCTCTTGACGATCAGCGGCAGCGCGAGATGCGCCGGCCGGCGCACCTTGCGCCGCATCGGAAACACGGCAAAGGCCGGCACCGGAATGCGGTGATAGGTGAGCAGCTTCTTCGACAAGTCCTTGCCGCGCGCGAGCATCAGCCCGCGCGGATTGCATCCGGTGTAGGGGATGCGCGTCAGTTCGAGATAGCTCGCGACGTTCTGGTCATAGACCGTCTCGCCGTGAAACTGCTCCAGCAGATTGAAGACGACGTGCGGCTTCCAATTGTCGATTTCGTCGCGGATCGGCTTGAGCTCATGCTGCACGCCGAGTGGACGCACCTCATGGCCGATGCTCCGCAGCGTGCTCACGACGTCGTACTCGGTTTTCCAGACGTGGATCTCCCGTTCACTGTAACCTGCGAGAGAGTCAGGAGGCATCAAGTCCGGATGCAAGAGCACCAGAACGCGAAGTTTTCTCATACTGCGATCCACTGCCGCCGCGAAGAGCTGTAGAGCGAATGCACCGTCTGCGCGGTCAATAGCACGGCGAAGTCCATCGTGAGCTGCCGCTCTGATCCGACAGTCCGTAGCTTGAGTTCACGGCAGCGGTCAATCATATCCTCGAAAACATTGTCCAACGTCAACTGATACTCGCCTGTCCACTTCGACACCATCTGCCTGATCTTCGTTCTGTTGCGACGCAGAAAAGCAGATGCAGACGGACGCGTGCGGTGCTTGGGATCATCAGTGAAGATGCGGAGCAGATCCTTATCGTACACGCGCGGCACCCTGACCGAGTATAGCGCAATCTTGCGTTCATAGTGTTCGGCAAGCGTGTGCTTGATGGTGCTGATCGGATCGACCTTGAGCTTGTTCACAAGCACGGGCTTTTCGGATGCGAGCTCCTTCATCAACGCGTCGACATATTCGAGCTTCTTCAACGCCGGCCAGTCCGCATAGCGATGCCGCCAGTCAGAGCGCGGCGCAAGCCATACCGCGAATGTCTCGGCGAAGTCCTCATCAGGATGGCTTTGCGCGTACCACAGCGGCAAGTGCTGCACGTGGTTCTTGCTCGCGGGGTTTGGCCGATAATATTTCGGATAGCGGATCGACGAGCGCCCGAACGTCTGTTGCCAGCGCCGGCGGCGGTGCAATTCGTAGGCGTGCTGCATCACATGGCCGGCCTCGTGACGCAGGATGCGTTTGCATTCGGCGATGGTGCCGCCCTCGACGTCGAGGATCTTCCGACGCTCGAGCCGCATCAGCCGCGGATGCGTGAGATAGAACGGGATCGCGATCCCCGGCGCGGTGCTCGGGCTGAACCACTCGTCGGAGATCCAGGCATGCGGCCTTATCCGCAGCCCGCGATGTTCGAGTTCTTCATAAAGATCTGCGAGGCAATCCTCCAGCCAGGTGCCCTCAAAGGAAACCTTGAGGTCCTTGAGACGCAGTTGGAGGATTTCCTCGTCCGGCCACGAAACCCAGGGAAACCGTTGCGCCATGCTCTCCAGACCGTCCCTTTTGCTGCGCCGCCGGCACGCCGCCGGACCGGCCGCGCCGCGTCAGCCCATCGTCGCCAATTCCACCGCAAGCCGCGCGGCATTCTCGAATTCATGCAAGTCGATCCACTCATCGACCGTATGCGCACCATTCTGGCCGGCGCCGAACGTCACCGTCGGCACACCGTGCCGCACCAGCCAGTTCGCATCGAGCCCGCCATTGGATGCGCGCAGCGTCGGCGTATGTCCCTGCGCCTCGAGCGCCGCGACCGCGCGCTTCACCACCGGCGCCTTTTCCTTGAGGAGGAACGGATAGTAGTCGGTGCGCGCGGTGAACTTCACGCGACCTGACTTGCCCTCGCTGTTGGAGACGAGGCGCGCGGCCTGCGTGAAAGCGTCGCGATAAGCAGCGGTGATCTGCTTGACGAATTTGGCATCGTGGCTGCGGCTCTCGCCCAGCACCCGGACATAGTCGGTCACCACATTGGTCGCATCGCCTGCCGCGCCACCGGACGCGCCGCTCACGGGGCCGACATTGCTGGTGCCGTGGCCCGAGTTCTTCTCGATCTTGCCGAACCAGCCGGCCGCCCGCGCTGCCGCGAGCGCCTCCGCGAAGATCAAGGTCGCGCTGATGCCCCGCTCCGGTGCAACGCCGGCATGCGACGCGCGGCCGAATATCTGGGCTTCCCAGCGGTCGGCGCCGACCGCGCCGATAGAAACCTTCGAGGCCGCGCCGCCATCGTAGTTGAAGCCCATCGTGACGCCGCCGAGATCGGCAAGATCAACGAAGCGCGCGCCCCACAACCCGCTCTCCTCACGCACCGTGAACAGCAGCGTCAGCGGCGGATGGTCCGCCTTGTGCGCGATGAGTTCCGCGGCCAGCGAAACCAGCACGGCACAGCCGGTGCGGTTATCGCCGCCGAGCGCCGTCTTCGCAGCGTTCACAATCTTACGCCCCTGGCGCTTCGGCTTCGCTCCGGCGCATAGCGGCACGGTGTCCATGTGCGTCATGAACAGGAGGCGCGACGCCTCCTTGAGCGCACCGCGACCGGGCAGATCAACGATCAGATTGCCGGTCTCGGTCGGCACCGGGATACGTTTATTGGCAGCATCGAAGCGGATCGCGCGCGCCGGAACGCCGGCCTCGCGCAAGGCGGTGGCGATCTCCTTGCCGATCAGGCGCTCGCGCCCCGTCACCCCCTCGACGGCAAGGAAGCGCATCAACCGTCCGATGGCCGCATCAATGTCGACGGAGAGCATGGGATCGTCACTCCAGATACGGTTCGGGCACCGTCAGCTACGGAGATGGCAGGCTACGTAATGGCCCGGCGTGGTCTCCTTGAGCCGCGGCACCTCCTGGCTGCAAAGCGGAAGCTGCCTTATCGGACAGCGGGTGTGGAAATGGCAACCCGTGGGCGGGCGGATCGGGCTCGGGATGTCGCCCTGGAGCATGATGCGCTGGCGCTTGGCGGCCGGGTCCGGTACCGGCACGGCCGAAAGCAACGCCTCGGTGTAGGGATGCAGCGGTGAGACGTAGAGGTCGCGCGCTGGGGCGATCTCCACCACCCGGCCGAGATACATCACCGCCACCCGCGTGCTGATGTGCTCGACCACGGACAGGTCGTGCGCGATGAACAGGTAGGTGAGGCCGAACTCCTGCTGCAGGTCTTCGAGCAGGTTGATGACCTGAGCCTGGATCGAGACGTCGAGCGCCGAGACCGGCTCGTCGCAGACGATCAGCCGCGGTTCGACGGCAAGCGCGCGGGCGATGCCGATGCGCTGGCGCTGGCCGCCCGAGAACTCGTGCGGATAGCGGCGCATGTGGTCTGCCTGCAGGCCGACGGTCTCGAGCAGGCTGACGATGCGCTCCTCATACGCCTTCCTGCCTTTTGCAAGGCCGTGAATGGTCAGCGCCTCGCCGATGATCGCGCCCACGGTCATGCGCGGGTTGAGCGAGGCGAACGGGTCCTGAAAGATGATCTGCATGTCGCGGCAGAGCGCGCGCAGCGCCTCGCCGCCCAGCGCGGTGACGTTCTGGCCCGCGAACCACACCTCGCCCGAGGTCGGCTCGATAAGGCGCAGGATGCAGCGGCCCGTGGTGGACTTTCCCGAGCCGGACTCGCCGACCAGCCCAAGCGTCTCGCCGGCGCCGATCTCGAAACTCACCCCGTCGACTGCGTGCACGACATCGAGTTCGCGCGCCAGCAGCCCGCCGCGTATGGAGAAATTCTTCACAAGGTCTTTGACGCGGAGAAGGGGTTCGCTCATCGCGCGGCCGCCGCCTCCGTCATCAACGGTTCGCCCTCGGCGGGCCACAGCACGCAAGCGACCTTGTGTCCCGGCGCGACCTCGCGCAACGGCGGCACCGCCTCGCGGCACACAGGCATCGCGAAACGGCAGCGCGCGGCGAAGCGGCAGCCCGGCGGGGGATTGAGCAGGCTTGGCACCACGCCGGCAATCGCCTCCAGGCGCGTCTTGCGGGACGCCGCGGTGTCGATGCGCGGGATCGAACGGATGAGGCCCTGCGTGTAGGGGTGGCGCGGCGCGCTGAACAGCTTGTCGACCGGCGCCTCCTCGATCACCTTGCCGGCATACATCACGACTACGCGCTGGCAGGTCTCCGCCACCACGCCCATGGCGTGGGTGATCAGCATGACGGCCATGCCGAGCTTCGACTTCATCTCCTGCAAGAGGTCGAGAATCTGCGCCTGGATCGTCACGTCGAGGGCCGTGGTCGGCTCGTCCGCGATCAGAAGCTGCGGATTGCACGACAAAGCCATCGCGATCATCACGCGCTGGCGCATGCCGCCGGAGAACTGATGCGGATAGTCGTGCACCCGCCGCTCGGGGTTCGGGATGTGCACCAGCCGCAGCATCTCCGCCGCCTTGTCCATCGCCGCGCGCCGGCCGAGCCCCTCGTGCAGCCGCACCACCTCGGCAATCTGCTCGCCAACAGTGTAGACGGGATTGAGCGAGGTCATCGGCTCCTGAAAGATGATCGCGATTTCCTTGCTGCGGATCCGGTTCATCTCCGCTGGCGCCAGCGGGACGAGATCGCGCCCCTGCCACAGGATCTGACCATCGACGATCTTGCCCGGCGGCATGGCGATCAGCTTGAGCACCGACATCGCCGTGACGGTCTTGCCGCAACCGGATTCGCCGACGACGCCGACGGTCTCGCCGCGATGGATGGCGATGTCGACGCCGTCGACCGCCTGCACCATCCCGTCCTCGGTGGCGAAGTGGGTCTTGAGCCCGCGTATGTCGAGCAGCGGCTCGGCCATCACATCACCCTGCGGGGATCGAGCGCGTCGCGCAGGCCGTCGCCGATGAAGTTGATGGTCAGCACCGCGAGAAAGATGGCCGCGCCCGGAAACAGCGCCCAATGCGGCGCGATGTCGAGGTAGTCCTTGGCGTCGTAGAGCAGCCGGCCCCAGGTCGGCGTGTCGGGCGGGAAGCCGAGGCCGAGGAAGGAAAGCGTGGATTCCGCAATGATCGCGGCGGCGACGTCGATCGTGCCGGCGACGATCACCGGACCGAGCGCGTTCGGGAGGATATGCCGCACCACCTGGCGCGTGCGCGAGGCGCCGAGCGCCCGCGCTGCCTCCACGAACTCCTTCTCGCGCAGCGACAGGAATTGCGCGCGCACCAGCCGCGCGACCGGCATCCAGCGCAGGCCGCCGATGACGATGACGATCAGGATGAAGGTGCCACCCTCCGGTCCGAACACCGATTTGAGCGAGTCCCGGAAGAGATAGATGACCAGCAGCAGCAGCGGCAGTTGCGGCAGCGACAGGAACAGGTCGGTGAGCCACATCAGGGCCGAACCGATCCAGCCGCGCGACATGCCCGCAACGGCTCCGATGATCGTGCCGACGACGATCGCCACGAACATCGCGGCGAGCCCGACCGCGAGCGAGATGCGCCCGCCATAGAGCATACGCGAGAACAGGTCCTGGCCGAGATCGTCCGTCCCCAGCGGATGCCTCAACGAGGGCCCTTCCAATCGCGCAGTGAAGTCAATCTCGTTGATCGGGATCGGCCAGAACAGCGGACCGAGAACGATCAGCAGCACCATCGCCAGCAGCACCCAGCCGCTGTAATAAGCGAGGCGATGGCGGCGGAATCGGCGCCACGCGTCGAGCGTCGGCGAATAGCGCCGTCCGCTGCGCTCGGCGGGGGCCGCGACGCTATCGGTAGGCGATGCGAGGGTCGAGCCAGCCATACAGAAGATCTGCGATCAGGTTGAAGAGAACGACGAGGCACGCGAACACGAAAGTCACCGCCATGATCACGGGGGTATCGTTGGCGAGGATCGAACTGATGAGCAGCGAACCGATGCCCGGGATACGGAAAATCTGCTCGGTCACGATCGCACCGCCAAAGACCGCCGGCATCTGCAGCGCCACCAGCGTCACCACCGGGATCAGCGCGTTGCGGACCACGTGCTTCACGATCACCACCCGCTCGCGCAGGCCCTTGGCCCGCGCCGTGGTGACATAGTCGAGCCGGATCACATCGAGCACCGCCGAGCGCACATAGCGCACGAGCGAGGCGCCCTGAAACAGGCCGAGCACCGCGATCGGCATGATCGCCTGCCGGAAATGCTCCCAGTACCAGCGCCAGCCGGTCTCGCTAAGGTCCGCCCGGTACACGAAGGGCAGCCAGTCGAGGTAGATGCTGAACACCAGGATGAACAGCAGGCCGGTGAAGAAGGTGGGCAGCGAGAAACCGATAAAGGCCAGCGTATTGGCGATCTGATCGAAGATGGAATAGGGCCGGGTCGCGGCATAGACGCCGACCGGCACGGCGATCAGGATCGCCAGGATCTGCGAGGAGCCGATCACGAACAGCGTGACCGGAATGCGCTGCATGATCAGCGTATCGACATCCATGCGGCTGACGAAGGAAAAGCCCCAGTCGCCCTGCGCCATCGCCAGCAGCCAGCGGAAGTAGCGCACGGCCACCGGATCATCGAGGCCGAACTTCTCGCGCAGATTGGCGCGCACTTCCGCCGGGACATTGGGATTGGTGGCGAGTTCCTCGAACGGGTCGCCCGGCGCCAGCGCCAGCACCGTGAACAGCACGACGCTGATGCCGAGCAGACTCGGGATGGCGATGAGGAGGCGTCTAACGAGATAGTGCCCCATCGTCCGCCACCCCGGTCACATCGTTTGCGCGGACCACGATCACGCGTCGCGGTACCAGTCTTTCAGGTTCCAGAGGTCGTTGTCCCAGCCGCTGAGCTGCGCGTTCAGCTTGGTCGAGATGGCGGCGACGCGCGGCCGGTAGACCACCGGGATCACCGCATGATCGCCGCAGGCGAGATCGTTCATGCGGATGAACAGCGCGGCGCGCTTGACCGGATCAAGCTCGCCCTGAGCGGCGAGATAGGTGTCGTCGTAGTCCTTGTTCCGCCAGCGGGAGATATTGCGGCCCTGCCACTTGTTCTCCTTGTTGGCGACCTCCCACGACGTGAACTGGTTCATGAACAGCTCGGGATCGGGCTGCGTCATGGTGGTCGTGTACATCTGGATGTCGCAGAAGAACTTGGTGTAGGTGTCCGGATTGGCGACGTCCGACGAGAAGTAGACCGAGGACGTGACCGACTTGAGCTCGACGTCGATGCCCGCGCGCTGGCACGCCTGCTTGACGATGGCTTGCGTCTTCTGGCGCGGAGTGTTGATCGAGGTCTGGAACACGAACTTGAGCTTGACGCCGTCCTTGGTGCGGATGCCGTCGGGCCCGCGCTTCCAGCCCGCATCGTCGAGAATCTTGTTGGCCTTCTCGATGTTGAACTCGAACTTCATGGTCTTGGAGCGGAAGCGCTCGGGATTGTTGAGGAAGTTCGCGGTGGCGACGCCGGTGCGGCCGTAGATGTGCTTCTGCACCGAGTCGCGGTCGACCAGCAGGCCCATCGCCTGGCGCACCGCCGGATCCGTCAGCGAAGGATGCTTGGTCTTGATGCTCGCGCGCTCGCCTTCGACTTCCTTCCACGGGTCGGTGCTGTTGAGCTGCATGTGCTCGATATTGCCGCCGGGCGTGATCAGCGCCCTGCCCTTCCCGCCCTTTTCAAGCCGCAGCAGGATCTCATCCTCGACCTGCATGTTCCAGGCATAGTCGTATTCGCCAGTCTGGATCACCGCGCGCGCCGCAGAGATGGCGTCGCCGCCGCCCTTCATCTCGATCGTATCGAAATGCGGCCGGTTCTCGACGTGATAATTCGGGTTGATCTTGCCGCGCACCATATCGCCGGGCTTGAAGTCGACGAACAGGTAAGGACCGGTGCCGACCGGCTTGAGATTGGCCGGCGCCTCGCGCGATTTCGCGCCCACATAGTCGGCGAACAGGTGCTTCGGGATCAGCGAGCCGCGCGTGCCGACGAAAGCATCGGCCCAGAACGGCGTCGGCTTCTTGAACAGGACGCGTACCGTATAGTCGTCGACCTTCTCAGCCTTGACTTCCTTATAGGTGCCGATGGTGACCGAAGCGGTCGCGGGATCGTTCGCATATTGCCAGTTGAACACCACATCGTCGGCGGTGAACGGCTTGCCGTCGTGCCATTGCACGCCGTGCTTGAGCTTCCAGGTGACGGACAAGCCGTCCTTCGCGAGCCCGCCGTTCTCGAGGCTCGGGATCTCGGCGGCGAGGACCGGCACGAGGTTGCCGTCAGCGTCCCAGGCCGCCAGCGGCTCGTAGAAAATGCGCGAGCCTTCCTGGTCCTTGGTGCCGACCGCAAAATGCGGATTGAGCAGCGTCGGCCCCTGCCACCACAGCAGTTTCAGCGCGCCGCCGCCGCCGCGCTTGGTCGGTTTGTAGGTGAACTTGGTGTCGGCCATCGCGACGCCGGAATAAGTGAGCATCTGGGTTGCCATCGGCGCGGTGAGGCCCAGAGCCAGCATCCGTTGCACAAAGGAGCGGCGCGACAGCTTGCCGTCCTTCACCCTCGCGATCAGTGCGCGCAGCCCTTGCTCGTCCATTCGATGTCTCCCACCAATTGATTGGGCATTGTCCTGCTGGCTAGCAAGCCGCAGGCCACCCTTGAGCAACCTGTCCGCAAGCAGAACAGGTTAGAGCGAAACGGTCAACGCGCGCCCATCAGGCCCCGAGGGAAAAATTGCCGCGCCAGCACTGCTTTCGTGCAGCGCGCGGTTTGTTGCGCGGCAGCAAAAGCGCGGCCCCTGCCGCCACTCACCGATGGCCAGTACGTCAGCGCTCCGCCTCACCCGGCGGATGCCAGACGGTTTCCTCGGTCCAGCCGAGCGCCGTAAACTCGTCCGCGCGCAGTGGCGCCTCGGCAGCGGAGTAGAACTCGTCGAGTTGCGGCGGCTTGACAGTCGTGCCCGAAAGCATGGCATGGACCTGCCCGCGATGATGCACCTGGTGCTGGAACAGGTGCAACAGCAGCCGGTCCCGGCGCTCGGTCTGGATCCGGGTGTCGCGGTTCACGCGCACAAAGCCGCCGAGCGCGGACTCCGTCAGGGCGTTGCAGACCGCGATCAGGCGCGCATCGACGGCCCCCTGCTCGCGCTGCAGGGCGGAAACGTCAGGGCAAGGGGTGGGGTCAGCCCATGCCTTCGGCCCCAGCCAGCCGCCCTCGAGGGCGTCGACGTAGAACCAGTCGATGGTCAGGATGTGGTTGAGCGTGGCCTTGATGCTGGGAAAGAAGCTGGTGCGCTCGGCCTCGAACTCCTCCCGGGTGAGGCCAGCGCAGGCGGCGAGCAGACGGTGGTTGGCCCAGGCATTGTTGTAGGCCATGGCGCGGTAGGCCTCGAGCAGCGACGCGGGCATCTTCTTCTCCTCAGCCAATGGCCGGAATGCACAGGTAACGTCCGGCGACCACGATTCCCGGTACAGGCAGCTTGCGTCAGACTACAGATGCCCTAATTCTTTTGGCAAAGGTTGCTGCTGGGGAGATACTCAATGCGTGCATTCCTGATTGCCGTCGCCGCAGCCGTCGTCATTGCCGTCGGCGGCGCACTGGTGCTCAACCACTTCCAGACTCCGTCCGAGATGGCCGGACATCCGGAGAGCGTCCGTCTACCGACGAACGCAGGCTGAGGATTTCGGGCACAGCCTTGTGCCTGAACGAAAAGAGGCCGGATTACTCCGGCCTCGATCGATTCTCATCTGATGCGCCGCGCCTGATGCCGACGACCAGACCATGATCCGTTCAGATTGAATCGGATCATGGTCTGGAAGTTATTGTTTGGTCGCATTTTCTAACGGTGAACCGGTATCCACCCCGGATCAGGTCCGGGGCAGGCTTTCACCGGAAAATGCTTTATTTCCGCCGCCCGCTATTCCGCAGGCGTCGCGTGGGGCGGTGGCCGGCGTTCCGCCTGACCGGCCTGTGCCTGTTCCTGCTCGAGCCAGAGACTGTGGTGCTGGCGCGCCCAGTTGACATCGACCTCGCCGGTGCCCATCGCCTCGAACGCGCCCTCCATCCCGGCCGTGCCGATATAGATGTGGCCGAGCATCGCGGCGATGAACAGCATCGCGACGATGCCGTGCACGATCTGCGCGATCTGCATGCCCGCGACGGTCGTGCCGTAGAACGGGAACATCAGGATATAGCCGCTGATGGCGACGGCAGTGCCACCGATCACGACGATCCAGTAGATCATCTTCTGGCCGCCGTTGAAGCGGTAGGCCGGCGGATGGTCATTGCCCACGAGGCCGCCGCCGCGCTTGAACCATTCGACATCGACGCGGTTCGGAATGTTCCCGGCGATCCACATCAGCAGGATCAGCACGACGCCGAGCGTGAACGGGAAGCTCAGATAGTTGTGCGCGTACTTCGCCCATTGCGAGAAGGCGGTGAAGGCCTCCGGCCCGATCAGCGGCAGCAGCAGCATCCTCCCGAAGGTGATGTTGAGCCCGGAGAGCGCAAGGACGATGAAGCAGGTCGCCGTCATCCAATGCACGAAGCGCTCGAAGCCGTTGAAGCGTACGACGGTGCGACCCGAGCGGCCGCCCTCGATCTTGACCATGCCGCGCCAGAGATAGAAGCCGACCAGCAGCGCCAGCATGCCGATGATCGCGATCGCGCTGATCCAGGGCAGCGTCACCTGATGGAAGTGCCGCCACTCCCTGCCGGCCGGTTGGATCAGTGTGCTGGACCGCTGATCCGGAATGGTCACGCGCCCGTCCACCTGTCGCAACTGCTGCAGCAATTGCTGCTCCTGCACGGCGCTCGCATTGGGATTTACGGAGCCGTCCGGGTTGCGCTGTTGCGCCCCGGCGACGGACATCAGTGCGCCCGCGGTGAGCAGAACGGCCAGCGCGAAGGCCATGACCGTGACACCGAGCGATTTGGCGAAGGTTCGCATTCCTACCTCCCGGCCCTTGCGGGCTGAACTTCTTTCTCCGTGTCGATCCTGCTCCTCAGGTCTGCACGGTCTCGCGATAGGCGGTCATCCAGCCCCAGGCGCCGGAGCCGTAGCCGCGCTGCGTCACGCGCTCCTTGTAAATCTGCGCGATGATCTCGCCGTCGCCCGCCAGCAGCGACTTGGTCGAGCACATTTCGGCGCACAGTGGCAGCTTGCCTTCCGCGAGACGGTTTGCGCCGTAGCTCGCATATTCGACCGCCGTGTTGTCCGCCTCCGGACCGCCCGCGCAGAAGGTGCACTTGTCCATCTTGCCGCGCGAACCGAAGTTGCCGAGACGGGGATATTGCGGCGCGCCGAACGGGCAGGCGTAGAAGCAATAGCCGCAGCCGATGCACAGTTCCTTCGAGTGCAGCACCACCGCATCCGCCGTGGTGTAGAAGCAGTTCACCGGGCAGACGGCAGCACAGGGCGCGTCGGTGCAGTGCATGCAGGCCATCGAGACCGAGCGCTCGCCCGGCTTGCCGTCGTTGATCGTGACGACACGCCGCCGGTTGATGCCCCACGGCACTTCGTTCTCGTTCTTGCAGGCTGTGACGCAGGCGTTGCATTCGATGCAACGGTCGGCGTCGCAGAGAAATTTCATCCGAGCCATGACGTCATCTCCCTCACGCCGCCCGCACCTGGCAGAGCGTGGCTTTTGGTTCCTGCATGCCCGTCACCGGATCGAACCCGTAGGTGGTGATCGTGTTGACGCTTTCGCCGAGCACGATCGGATCGGCGCCCTTCGGATACTTGCTGCGCTGATCCACGCCCTGGAACCATCCGGCGAAGTGGAAGGGCATCCAGGTGACGCCACGCCCGACGCGCTCGGTGACGAGCGCCCGCACGCGCGCCTTCGACTCGCTCTCCGCGCCGGTCACCCAGACCCAGCCGCCATCGCGGATGCCGCGCGATGTGGCATCGGCAGGGTTGATCTCGATGAAGCATTCCTGCTGCAGTTCTGCGAGCCAGCGGTTGGACCGCGTCTCCTCGCCGCCGCCCTCGTATTCGACCAGACGGCCGGAGGTGAGGATCAGCGGGAAGCGCTCCGCGATCTTGTTATCGACGGCCCGCTTCTGCACAGTGAAGCCCTGGTTCGGTACCCGGAACTGGACCGCGTCCGGCAGTGTCGGATACTTCGCGACGAGTTCGGCCCGCGGCGAGTAGATCGGCTCGCGATGCACGGGCACGCCATCCGGCAGGTTCCACGCCACCGCGCGCGCCTTGCCGTTGCCGTAGTGGATCACGCCGTGCTCCATGCACACGCGCTGGATGCCGCCGGAGAGGTCGGTCGCCCATGACACGCCGTCGGCATTGTTGCCGCCGACACGAGCGATCATCGCCGTCTCCTGCTCGGTGAGGTCCTTGTCCCAGCCGAGCTTCTTGAGCACGCCGAGCGTGAACTCCGGATAGCCGTCCTTGATTTCCGAACCCAGCGAGTAGGAGCCCTCCGCCAGCAGGTTGTGGCGCTCCTCGCGCTCGACCTCCTGGCCGTTCTCCATCACCTTGCGCTTGACCACACGCTCGACGCCGAAGCGCGCACGGAACGTGCTGCCGCCGTCTTTCACATGCAGATGCGTGTTGTAGAGCGTGTGGGTGCCGGGATGGCGTATCTCGGGCGTGCCCCAGCACGGCCAGGGCAGTCCGTAATAGTCGCCGCCGACTTCCGGAAGGTCCTTCGGGGCGCGCAGCGTGACCAGGTCAAACTTCGCCTGGTTCTTCATATGCGCCTTCAGCCGCTCCGGCGACTGGCCGCAATAGCCGGTCGACCATCCGCCGCGATTGATCTCGCGCAGGATGTCCTCGGCCGAGACCACGCCGTTCTCGACCTTGATGTTCTTGAACATGCGGTCGGCGAAGCCGAGCTTGGCCGCCAGCATGTACATCACGTCATAGTCGTTCTTCGACTCGAATACCGGCTTGACGATCTGCTCGCCCCACTGCAGCGAACGGTTCGAGGCGGTGCGCGAGCCGTCGCATTCGAACTGCGTGCAGATCGGCAGCAGGTAGGTGTCGTTCTTGCGCTCCGACAGCACCGCCCAGGTGGTCGGATGCGGGTCCGCTACCACCAACAGTTCGAGCTTTTCGATGCCCTTGGCCGCTTCCGGCATGCGGGTGACGGTGTTGCCGCCATGGCCGAACACCATCATCGCCTTGATGTTGTCCGGCTGACGCACCTGATCCTTCGGCAGCATCGCCGCGTCGAACCAGCGGGTCGAGGGGATGCCGGGCATCTCCATCATCTTGGCGTCGGGGAACTGTCCCCGCATCCAGTCGAAGTCGACCTCCCACACACGGCACCAGTGCCGCCATGCACCCTCGGCGAGGCCGTAATAGAGCGGCAGCGATCCGATATCGAGGCCGAGGTCGGTCGCGCCCTGCACGTTGCAGTGACCGCGGAAGATATTGGCGCCGGTGCCGTACGAGCCGACATTGCCGGTCGCGAGCAGCAGGTTGCAGAACGCGCGCACGTTAGCGGTGCCGACCGTGTGCTGGGTCGCGCCCATGCACCAGATGAACGTCGCCGGCTTCTGCGTGGCGAACATCTCGGCGACGCGCTTGAGCTGTGCGCCCGGTATGCCGGTGACGCGCTCGACCTCGTCAGGCGTCCACTTCTCGACCTCTTTACGGACTTCATCCATGCCGTAGACGCGCTGCTGGATGAATTCCTTGTCCTCCCAGCCGTTCTGGAAGATGTGCCACATCAGGCCCCAGACCACCGGAATGTCGGTGCCGGGGCGCATCCGCACATATTCGGTCGCGTGCGCCGCAGTGCGGGTCATGCGCGGATCGATGACGATCATGTTCGCGCGCTGCAGTTCCTTGCCTTCCAAGACGTGCTGCAGCGACACCGGATGCGCTTCCGCCGGATTGCCGCCCATGATGATCATGGTCTTGGAATTGCGGATATCGTTGTAACTGTTGGTCTGCGCGCCGTAGCCCCAGGTGTTGGCGACGCCGGCAACGGTCGTCGAGTGGCAGATGCGCGCCTGATGGTCGACGTTGTTGGTGCCCCAGAAGGCGGCGAACTTGCGGTTGAGATAGGCGCCTTCGTTGGAGAACTTGGCGGAGCCGAGCCAATAGACCGCGTCCTGCCCCGACTTCTGGCGGATCGCCATCAGCTTGTCGCCGATCTCGTTGATCGCCTGATCCCACGAGAGGCGCTGCCACTCGCCGTTGACCATCTTCATCGGGTAGCGGAGCCGGCGGTCGCCATGCACCAGTTCGCGCACCGCCGCGCCCTTGGCGCAGTGCGAGCCGCGATTGATTGGCGAATCCCAGCTCGGCTCCTGGCCGATCCACACGCCGTTCTGCACCTCGGCCGTGACCGTGCAGCCGACCGAGCAGTGCGTGCAGATGTTCTTGCGGATTTCGACCGGCACACCCGCCTTCGGCGGCGGGCCGGCTTCCGCCTTGCGCACCGCGCCGAGCGGCAGCGTGCCGAGCACGCCGAGGCTGCCGGCCACCAGGCCGGACTGGCGAAGGAAGGTGCGGCGGTCGATGCCGCCGGACGGCGATCCGGCGAGCGCCGCCAGGCCGCCCCGCCGTGCTTGTCGTTCGCTGCGCTTGATGAGCATCGCGGAGCCCTCCTACTTCTTCTTCGGCGGATAGCGGTTGACCTGATAGAAGGCCTTCACGTGATTGGTTTCCTGGTAGCGCGTCTTGCGCTTGTCGGCGTCGCTCTCTGCGGCGACGGCGCTCGAAGCGAGCGGCGCCGAGGCAGCGGCCGCTGCGCCTGCTCCCAGTCCCAATCCGCGCAGGAAGTCGCGACGGCCCACTTCCGTCCTGTTCTTGCCCTTCATTGCCGTCTCCTTCCTGTGCCTTGCCCGCCGCTCAGGCCGGCATGGCGAAAGCCTCGGTCTCGATGTCCATGAACACACGGCCAAGCGCGCCGACCGCGCGGTAGAAGCGCGCGCCCTCGGCCATTTCCAGATCAGCGAAGAACCGGCCCATCCACGGCTTCAGATGTTTCTCGAACATCTGCGCTTCCGCTTCCGGCGGCGCGTCGAAGCCGCCGCCGACGAGGCCGGCCATGATCTCGCAGAGGATCGCGGCGTGATCCTCGGGCTCGGGATTACCCTCGGCGCGGGCTATGCCGAGCGCTTCGAGGTCGCCGCGCAGTCGCGCCAGCGGACGCTCGTAAAGAAAGCCGGTGAGATAGTAGGACCCGTAGGGCATCAGTTCGCCGCGCCCGAGCCCGATAAAGAGATCGAAGAACTCCCGCCCTGCCCGCGTCGAATCGGTATCGGCTGCGGCCTGCGCCAGCGCCGCATGCGCCATCCCGATCGGCGTGGCGCTGACCGGCAGGCGTGCGAGCTGCGTCAGAAAATCATCATTGGGCGCGCGCGCGAGCAGCGCCGACAGCAGCGCGTATTCCCGCGCCCGTGCCGCAGCGACTTCATCGTCCGGGATACGCATGGGCAGGCTCGCAAAGAGGTCGGGCCGCAGGGTTTCGCGGGAAATGCCCGTTGCTGCCTCGACAGACAGCACGCGCTCGGCAGGAACCCGCGCCCAGCCCGTCACCGATGGCTGCGCAATGCCCAGTTGCCGGGCCAGATTGCTGACCCCGCCTGCCGCATCAATCGCCTGAATGAGCCCCTGATCACGCATTTCCTTGGGAGCCACAGTTCTTCTTTAGACTTATTTGAAACTAAGGTGCGACGGGAAATCCCTGGCGTCAATAGGGCCATAGGCTGCGCCTATGTCCCGCCCGCTAGCCCGGCAGGGCGCCCCCGTGGCGGCGGCGCGGCGTTATATTGTCCGGGTCATTGTCCGCGTCATGGACGATGCTTGGCTCTCGCATCGCAACATCTTCGAACGACTTGTCCGCGATGTGGTCTGCATCGACCTTGGCGCGCTCGGGCGGAGGGGGTGCGGCCTGCTCCTCCGGATTCACGTTCGCGTGATCGGAGGATGTGCGTACCGCCTCCTGCGTCGGCCCATCCGGTTCGGTCAGAGCGCCCGGCGCATGCGAGTCGGAAACATCCGATCCGCCCGTGGATGGCAGATCGGCGATCGCAGGTTTTCCGCTGAGATCCGCCAGCGAGAGCGGCAACGTGCCCGGCGCCAGCGGCCCGAAACCGGGCACACCGTCCGGCGCAGTGAAATCCCAGGCATTCTCCGACAGGCCGATGAAATCGCGGATCGCTGGATCGGCCGCCCAGGCGCGCCGCAGCGCTGCGCGGCTGAGCGCCGCCGGCACACCGCGCGCGAGGAAACCGCGAATGTCGGTCGCGGCATCGATGGATTCGAGCGACGGCAGATGGCTGAGATCGACTTCGGGCTGTTCGACTTGCGGCTGTTCGACCGCATTCGCATCGCTCGCGCTTCGATCGGCTGCCTGCGGATCAATCGACGGCGCGGAGTCGGCCTCGGCTTCAGGGTCGTGTGCCGGCGTCGCGGCGGGCTGCGGGGGCGTCTCCTCCGCAGCATCCCGGTCGCGCTCCAGCTTGCGGCGCGACCAGCGGGCGAGGAAGGGTTCGTCAGCGCTCATCGGTCATCCCGTTCATGCGCGCTTGCCGGTTCATTCGCGCTTGGGGTGACCGGCGGGCGGCTTGCGGCTCAGCGCCTCGGGGTCCGCGCGATCGCGCGCGCGCTTGAAGAATGTACGCTCGACGTGGTGCTCCGCGACGAAGTCCGCAATCGCATCGTAAATCGAGGGCGGCATCGGCACTGGTTCAACCAGGTCATCACCGCCGGCAAAGCCCTCACCCTCCGACGGATCGGCCGTGACCGCCAACAAATCGTAGGGCGGATCGACGCCCGTCGGCCGCAATACCACCCACAGCTTCGGTTCCCCGCTCGCGAGATTGTCGCGGTAATTGCCGGTCTCCGAGACGTAGAGCGCCACCGTCGCCGTGCCGACGAAAAAGGTCACGACATCGCCCTCCTGCGTCACCACGCTCCAGGGCTGCGCCTCGGCCTCACCCGGCAGGGCTGCTGCCGGCGTGAAGACATGGTCGATCCACGGACTGGTCGCCGGACGACGCTCGACGAGGACGCCGACGGGCAACGACAGGTGCGGCGCGGGTCTCAACTGACCTTCTCCCGCGGTTCGATCGGCAGACCGACGATCAGGTTCTGCGGCTTCATGCGCAGCTTGTTGTCGGGCGTCATCGCGAGGATCAGATAGACCGGCTCGCCCTGCAGCGATGCACGCACGACGTCCTGATCGCGGAAGACGAGACGGAACAGCCCGACGAGGCGCCTGGCCGCATCGTCTCCAAGGTCCTCGCCCTTCCAGAAAGCATCGCCGATGGCGGTGCCTTCCGCATCGAGGCCGACATACCAGGTCAGGTTCACGTCCTCGACCGCGGTCAAGGCTTCGATCTCGACATCGACCGCCAATACATGGCGCACCCAGGCGGCCACGGCCTTGCTGAGCGCTGCCAGCCCCTCGCGCCCGCCGGTCAGGTCGATCGCCATGTCGAAGGCATCACTGCGCGCGTAGTAGTCCGCCGCATTGTCGCGATTGATGACGTCGATCGCCGCGGCCGCCGGAATGCCGAGCATCGAGACCAGCGGTGATACCGCGCCGCCGCCCGCGCCGGAGATCGTCTCCTCGTCGGCGGCAAGCAGCGCGCCCTCGTGAAACGTCAGCACCTGCGGGCGGAAGAAAAGCTCCGCCGCCCGCAGCACCAGCGGATCGTCACAGCCGTCGAGCGCATTGCGCAGGATCACGTGCACGAGCTGGTTCACGAACAGCGGCGGCGTGCGGCCCGTGCCGCGCCGGATGAGGTCGACATAGGCCGCCTCCAGCGTACGATGCCGCAACAGATGGTCGCGGAAAGCGAGCATGATCTGCCAGTTCTCGCGCGCGTCGGGATCGGCAATGGCTGCGATCTCATCGGCGGAGACCGCGCGGCGCGGTTCGGCCAGCAGCACCGCATGCAGGGTGCGTTCGACCACGCATGCGTCCGCCGGCGGCGCCATTTCAGGCCGCGCGAGATAGGCCTTCAGGAAAGCGCCCGTCACCACCAGCCCGCCGCCAGCGTCGCGGTCGAGCAGGTGATGACCGCAGGAGAGCCAGAAATCCTTCGGCTGCTGCGCGATGGCCGCCGTCTGCACGCTGTCCACCTAACGCTCTCCCCGTGCCAGCACCGTCAGATCGACCGCCTCGGCCGGCGCGTCCTCGCCTTCGCCTTCGACGTCCAGGAACGAGAAGGCGCGCGGATGCGTTTCCGCGCCCTCCCGCCGCCGCAGGGTACGGAACTGCTCGCGCACCGCGCCGTCCTCGATCCAGCGATGCACCGCGATCAGCGTGCCGGCCGGATGGTCGGCGAGCGAAGCGGCAAACCCGATCTCCTCCGCCGCCGCGGCGCGCGCGGCAGCCGCATCGGGCGCGCCGAAATGCGCGACCAGCCGGTCGGCGAGCAGGGCGACCGCCTCCTCGCGATCCTTCTCGGTCGCATCCACCACCTGCGCCAGCGTCGACCAGCCGAGCGAGCCGATACCGAGCAGGCCGGAGCGGAACGCGGCGCGCGCCTTGCCGGTCAGCGCATCAACATCGGTGTTCCAGAACACGAAGGCGCCGGGGACCGCCCACTCTCCGGGTTCGGCCGCGGGCGCGAACACGAAAGTATCG
>Ga0182739_1000815_pt1 | contig 36160 bp, 30 predicted proteins | sample eDN5th30CBELigBY_FD_128873 | JGI IMG/M metagenome (GOLD analysis project Ga0182739, IMG submission 128873) | Enriched backyard soil microbial communities from Emeryville, California, USA - eDNA 5th pass 30_C BE-Lig BY (version 2) (version 2) | ecosystem: Environmental > Terrestrial > Soil >... | reverse complement strand
GCAGGAATAAAGCCTCTGGAGAACGAAGTGCTCCACCTTTAAAGCCTGCTGCAACCTTTAGATATGATCCAGTGCAGCAGGCTTTAAACCGTGGACGCAAGAGGCATTATTCCGGAGCGTTGCAATACATCTTCCTCAGCGCTGACCAAGCACCTAACGCACTAAATAGTGATGTTCCGCAGCGCCTACTCAATGCAACCATACACCGTATTACGTACACGATGATGATGCTCGCGCTCAAGGCTAGGTAGACGCTGATGCATATACACAATCGATAATTGTTCTGCTGGGTCAATAAGCGTGTATGTACCTGTCATCCCTGACCAGCCAAATTCCCCGACAGTACCATTACCATTGGACGCACCTAGATCAAGTAAAGTACGAACGCCAAGTCCATAGCCGTATCCTTCAACTTGCGGCGCATTAAATTGTTGAAGCTGTCGCTCATTGAGCTGATTAGCGCGCATTAAGTCAATTGTTTTACGCCCAATAATACGCTTGCCTTCATGCTTTCCACCATTAGCAAGCATCTGGGCAAATTTCGTATAATCACGCGGAGTAGAAAACAGGCCAAGTCCACCGCCACGATAAGCTACACCCGGCTGGAAGGTTTCATCGCCAAGAGCAGGAATAAGCGGCTTAATCCCACCTTGCTCATCATTAATATATAACGTCACCATACGCTTCTCTATATCTCCACTAAAGGTATAGCCTGTTTCGTTCATTCCTAGCGGCTGGAATAGCTCATCCTGCAAAAATTGCTCAATTGACTTGCCGCTAACCACTTCTATAAGTCTCGCTAAAATATCATGTCCGAGACCGTAAGCCCAGTTGCTGCCTGGTTCAAATAGCAAAGGAGCTTGAGCAATCTTCTTAGTAAACTGCTCTAGCGTATAGTTACCTTCCGCTTTCAGTTCCTCCATGTATCGGGTTAATACTTTAGCTGTATAGGAGTTGCCATCTGGGTAAGGAACCCCTACCGTCATCGTAAAAAGATGCTTAACTAAAATAGGTGATTGTGCAGGCTTCAAGTGTACATGGCCGTTACTTTCTGTATGAGCAATCGTCATGTCACGAAACTCAGGTAAATATTGATCTAATCGATCATTCAGCAAAAAGTAACCGCGTTCAAAAAGCAATAATGCTGCCGTACAAACGATAACCTTGGTTGTTGAAAATAGACGGTGAATGCTTTGCTCCGTCATCAGTAAATTACGTTCACGATCAGCATAGCCAACATAATTTTCATATAAAATATGACCTCGCTGCGCAACAACACAACCGCAGCCTACGATATCCTTCTCTACAAGCTCTGATAATAACTTATCTAAATGTTGAAATGTGCTCATGTGAACCTCCTTTAATTACAACTCCTCTCCATTATACTGGATGCCTTCATGCTTAACTAGCAAATGATTGATGAAAGGCTACTCATAGATTTAGAGCAATTAGGCAATATGCCGTGCCCTTTTATCCATAGTCATACATATGATAAAGCGTTAGCTCTAGCTTATAGCCTATCGAAAGGCTGCTGCGCTACAAATTTACAGGAGGTGAGTACCGTTACTGCTACCTACAAAAGCTCGTCTCATAAAAACAAATGGATTAAAACGACGTGGTTATTGAAGGACGACGATGTAAGAACATACATTCCTCACACGAAGCGTTTTACCAAATCGAATCTTTCCGATATGCTCAATCGCTACGATACTGTATTTTTCAAACCAACTGACGGTTCTGGGGGCGCAAAAATCGTAAAAATAAGTAAGTCAGACGGGAAGTATATTGCCAAGCACGATACAACAAGAAGAGAGTTTTCTACCCAAGATAGCTTAGTGCAATGGTTAAAATCATTTGCAAGCACACGCTCCTTCATCCTGCAAAAAGGGATTGCGCTGGCAAAAAGTAATGGTAGACCGTTCGATGTTCGCGTCATGGTTCAGAAGACAAATGCAGGAGTTTGGGAAGCCACTGCGCTATTTTGTAAGGTTGGGCTAGCGAATAAAGTAACGACCAACTATAATCAAGGCGGTTCAATTAAATTTATTGATTCTACTTTAACCGGTGCTGGTTTTAATGAATCCCAACGCTCTAGCATTAAAGATGAGCTGCGCTGGCTTGGCGTAAAGGTTGCCAAGGTGTTCTCAAAAAAAAGTAGCGGCTATAGAGAGCTTGGGCTCGACGTGGCAATCGATACAACAGGTCGACTATGGATATTAGAAGTGAACACCCGCCCGCAAATTTATCCGTTGAAAAATATGAATAATGGTAAGCTGTATCGTAAAATTTTGTCCTATGCCAAGCATTATGGACGAAAATCATAGCTTGCTCATAAAGTCCGTATATAGCCACTGTTAGGCTGTATACGGATTTTTCAGTTATACATTCACTATAAAATGACGAATAAAATTTTCCACTTTATGGGGTTGACACCAACAAAAAACATGTTAAACTATTCCTATAAGTTTACTCAGTTATTAGTCACCATAGTTAAGTTACACAACTTTATATTAGCCGATAAGTCAACTTAAGGCTCCTATTCTCACTTACACCTAAGTGAGGTAGGGCCTTTTTTTGTACCATATGACTTGGCAGTTGGATAGGAGAAGGGAGAATGGGATATGCGTGAGAAAATTAGAGTAGAGAATGTCACGAAAACCTTTACTGTACGTGACAGCACGCAAAAAGGAGCTGTCAAGCAGTTTACTGCAATTAGCAATATGGATTTTGCCGTAAATGAAGGAGAGTTTCTTACAATAGTTGGTCCGAGCGGATGTGGAAAGTCAACACTGCTTGACCTGCTAGGAGGACTGTCTACACCGACCAAAGGTAGAATACTGCTTGATGGTCAAGAGATTAAAGGCCCTGGCTTAGATCGAGGCACTGTATTTCAGCAATATGCTCTATTTCCTTGGAAAACAGCTCGCGGCAATATTGAGTTCGGACTTGAAGCGAAAGGCATCCCGAAACGTGAATGGCGCGAGCAATCGGACCACTACCTGGAATTGGTCGGACTATCTAATTTTGCTGATCGTTATCCGCATGAATTATCTGGCGGGATGAAGCAGCGCGTTGCTATTGCAAGGAGCTTAGCCTTTAACCCCGATGTATTGCTAATGGATGAGCCCTTTGCTGCTTTGGATGCCCAGACGCGAGAAACGCTGCAAAGTGAGCTGTTACGCATTTGGGAAAAAACGAAAAAAACCATTATTTTCATTACACATGGAATCGATGAGGCAGTCTATCTTGGTCAACGTGTCGTCATCCTATCGGCCAATCCAGGGCGTGTTAAAAAAATCATCAATATTCCGCTTACTCATCGTCTAGCCGATGCAGACATTCGCTCCAACCCAGCCTTTGTTAAGGCACGTAGTGAGGTATGGAACTATCTACACGAGCTAGAATATGCAGGGCAATATATATAATGTAAGGAGGCTAAACCTGTGGTTGCCATTAGTAAACAAGTGAAAACAGCTAGAAAATTCAACAGACTGACACTCGAGCCATTACTTTCAGTGCAAAAGCTGTTTAAGCAATCGATTATTATCTTACTCTTTTTAACGGTTTGGGAGATAGCTCCACGATTAGGATTAGTTGATGCGGCGTTTTTCCCAGCTTTTTCTGAGGTAGCTACAGCCTGGTGGAATATGCTGCTCAGTAATGAGCTATTTACGCATTTCAGTGCGAGCATCCTTCGCTCGATCGCCGGTTTTGGTTTAGCTATCCTGATCGCGATCCCGCTCGGACTGCTTATTGGCTGGTATCCGCTCGTTCGAGATCTTTTCAATCCGATATTAGAAATCTTTCGTAACACTGCTGCACTAGCATTATTACCCGTGTTTATCTTATTTCTCGGAATTGGTGAAACATCTAAAATCTCCATCGTCCTCTTCGCATGTACTTGGCCTATTCTATTAAACACGATTGCAGCCGTTCGCAACGTAGACCCGCTTCTTATTAAATCTGCACGCTCCATGAATATCTCATCATTTGCCTTATTTTATAAAGTCATTCTCCCTGCTTCCATCCCGACCATGTTTACTGGGATTCGTATGGCGGGAACAGGAGCGATACTTGTATTGATCGCTGCTGAAATGGTCGGTGCCAAGGCTGGCTTAGGGTATTTCATTACCTATTCACAATATAACTTCCTCATCCCAGAAATGTATGCGGGCATTGTCACCATCTCTATCCTTGGTTTGATCATTAACTATAGCCTACTGTCGCTTGAAAAAAGATTATCTCGTTGGAAGCAAGATCCCACCGAATAATTTTTTTCAATAAATCAAAGTAAATCCATAAGAAAAATAGGAGTGAGAAATCATGTCAAACAAACAATTAAAATTAGGTGCATTTTTCAATTTACCAGGTCATCATTTTGCAAGCTGGCGTTCTCCATTAACTTCTCCAGAACGCACACTTGACTTAGATTATTTCATCGAGCTCGCACAAATCGCTGAGCGTGGTAAATTCGATACGATTTTCTTTGCAGATGGATTCGGGCAACCGTTGCATGAAGATTCACCTTCTGGCATTAAAATAGATCCTGTCGTCATTCTTTCCGCCTTAACCGCTGTAACGAAAAATATCGGTTTAGTGGCGACGCTGACAACGACGTACAATGATCCATTCCAGGTCGCACGTAAATTTATTGGACTAGATCATTTATCGAAAGGAAGAGCAGCATGGAATGTTGTTACTTCCGCTAATGGCAGAGAATCTACGCTATTTGGCAAGGAGAAGCATCTAGCTCACGCTGATCGCTATGTACGTGCAGAGGAATTTGTTGATGTAGTGAAGAAGCTATGGCTTTCTATCGAAAGTGACGCGCTCGTGATCAATAGAGAAAGTGGCAAATACCTAGATCTTACGAAGGTACATCCTGTTCATCATGAAGGGCAATGGTTTAAGGTTCACGGCACGTTAGATGCACCAACTTCGCCACAGGGTCATCCTGTAGTTGTGCAGGCAGGATCTTCAGAGGCGGGTAAGGAGCTTGCAGCGAAAACTGCCGAGGTCGTATTTACAGGCTGGCAAACATTAAAAGAAGCACAGGCCTTCTATCGTGACTTAAAAGGACGTCTTGCTAAATACGGTCGCAAGCCTGATGATCTAAAAATTATGCCTGGTGTATTTATTACCGTAGCGAAAACAGAAGCAGAGGCTATTGCCAAGCGCAAGGAACTGGATTCACTAATTCTGCCTTCGGCTGGACTGAAGTATTTATCTAACTTTTTTGGCGCTGATCTTACGGGCTACGATGTAGAAGGTCCTATCCCAACTCATTCAGAAATTGATGATCCGACCAATCCACAAATTCGCGCGAATATCGTACGCGGCATCGCTGAACGTGAAGGCTTGAAAAGTATTCGTGAGCTTTACGAGTTCATCGCTGGCGGAAGAGGTCATTGGGAAATCATCGGTACGCCAGGTCAAATCGCCGATCAGCTGCAGGAATGGTTTGAAAATGAAGCAGCTGACGGCTTTAACGTGATGGCTCCAACCTTCCCAGACGGACTAAACGACATCGTTGAGCTCGTTATTCCTGAGCTGCAGCGTCGCGGCTTATTCCGTACTGAATACGAAGGTACAACGCTTCGTGAAAATCTAGGTCTATCTCTACCAGCCGCTGCTGCTCCAGTGACCAACAGCGGTCAGGTGTAAGGAGCAATCACTATGCAAAAGCAAAAAGCGTACACTCTTCCCTATTTATTACTAGTAAGCTGCTTGCTTATTGGCCTGCTCAGCGGCTGTGCCTCTTCTAATAAAGCAGCTGCAACAAATAGCGCTAGTGAAGATAAGGTGCTGCAGTATCAAAGCACACCAGGATCTGTTAATTTTCCAGAGCTAGCTGCAGATTTAGGCTACTTAGGTGATCTAAAGCTAGATAAGGTAAGCAATTCAGTTGGCGGGCCAGAAAGTATTCAGCTAACAGCGTTAGGTGAAGTTGACTTTGGATCTGCATTTAACGGAGCAACGATTAAAGCGGTATCGAAAAATGTGAAAATTAAAGCCGTCGTCGGCTACTACGGCAGTGATGAGAACACGTATATTGGTGCCTATGTGCTTGAGGATAGTCCGATTAGAGAGCCTAAAGACTTTATCGGTAAAAAGGTCGGAATGAACATTTTAGGCGCTCATGCTGAATTTCTCGTTAAAGACTATTTACGCCAAGGCGGATTAACAGAAAAGGAAATTGATCAGGTTACATTAGTCACCATTCCTGCTGCCAACGCCGAGCAAACGTTACGCAATAAGCAGCTAGATATTATTATTTTTAGTGGAATCGCTCGCGACTTTGCGGTGGAACGCGGTGGACTTGTTGAGCTATTTAGGGATATCGATGTGTTTGGCGGTACATTTACTGCAGGAGATATCTTTTTCACTGAAAAATATATTGCCGAAAACCCAACAACCGTTAGAACCTTTACCGAGGGTGTAGCCAAGGCGATTGAGTGGGCAAGAGAAACGCCGCGTGAGGAGGTTATCGCTCGTTTTGAGAAAATCGTCTCTGCCCGCGAGGGCAATGAATCCATCGACAATCTAAAGTATTGGAAAAGCACTGGCATCGCAACGAAAGGCGGCGTCATTGAGGATAGAAACTTTAGCGTATGGATACAGTGGCTCGAACGCAACGGTGAGCTGAAGGAAGGAGAAATCAAAGCTAGCGATCTATATACGAATGAATTTAATCCCTACGCGCAGTCGAAATAATTTGATACTGTCATAAAACAACAAATCCCGAGTGCTCTGCTTCTTACAGGCAAAGCATTCGGGATTTGTTAGTTAGCTGAATCTATGAGCGAGCGCTGCTTGATCCCATTAACGAACTGGATGAGCGATCACAGACATCAATGCATTTTCCGCCTGCGTAGAATCTAAGCGGCTATATTGTACGACAACTGGAATATCGCTTTCTAAGTAAATTGCATATGGTACGCCTGTTGGTATGTACTCACCATTCAGCTCCAAGGATGATGTACGAATATGCTTAGTACGTTGCCCAGGTAACACATATGGAATATTGAGCAATGGATCACGATCTTCAAAATAAATAGAAATGCTTAAATTTGCATCCTCTGTCGAGCAGTTTAGTACACAAATCGATTCATGACTAAGCAAGCTGCCTGAGCTTTCTGGTGGAATATAGCCATCTGGAATAACCCATTGTTTTTCGCCTACTGCTTTGTTCATTACGTTTCCCTCCATGCATCTTATGTTCTCCAAATTTATCCCTATGAAGCTAGCAGCCTATTTGCAGCAGCTAACTGATTTTATTATAGCGTATAATGATTAAGATTTTTATCATTTTTGTAAAGGTTTTCACAAATCCTTAACTAATAACGAGCAAATTTCCGCATCGACATATTGACCCTTTTCAAAAAAGCATTCACGCAGCCTGCCCTCATAGTGGAAGCCTGCCTTCTCCAGCGTCCGTTTTGATGCGATATTATCTGGATCGTAGAGAGCTTCAATTCGGTGCAGTCCCATTTGCTGAAAGCCGTATAGGATAACAGAACGTAGCACTTCGGTCATGACCCCTTGGCGCCAATATTGTGGTGTTACCTCAAAGCCAATCTCCGCCTTACAATGCTCCTTGGCCCAGTTATGGTATCCGCAGGAACCAATGATTTTGTTGTTCTCTTTAAGCGCTATTCCCCATCGAATGCCTTCACCCGCTATACATCTATTATTCCAGCGTTCGATTAATTCTAGTGCTTGCTCTATTTGTGTGAAGCTTTCTAAGTCATAATAGCGAGTCACTTCGTCATTAGAGAAGTACTGGAATAACTCCCCCGCATCGCTAGGCTCAATTTTTCTCAAAATAAATCGTTCTGTTGTTAGGGTTGGAAAAGGTTGATCTTGGTGATTAGGCATGAAACAGTCATTCCTTTCAGTAAGAGCGTTCTCCATAACGATAGCATAAATAGGAGTGTAATGGTATTTTAATGCAAAATTTCCATATTAGAAACTTAATGCTTGCTTCATTCGTCTAGTAATCGAAACGCTGGGATTTGGAGGGACAGAATGAGAGATCAAGGTCAGAGAGGACGGTATCAATTCCTCGCGCTAATGATATTGCTAGCTATTGTGATGATGAGTTCTGCTTGCGGTAATCATATCCATTCGTCTAATGAAGGAAATGAGGAAGTAACGGTGGATCACTTCTTTATTCCTGAAAACTATCTGAAAATTCTCGAAGAAAAGCAGCTAACTGAAATTGCCGCTATGCCGTATTTCAAAAGTCCGTTTATTACAATTGCAAGTAACGACGACGGTGAACAGTTTGCAGTACTTATAAGAGATACGGGAGAAGTGGAGTTAACCCAATTACCATTATCGTTGGAAGACATTATTCCGGTAGTGGAAGCAGAAGGGTTTGCTGTTACTGAAACTGAAGCTAGCCTCCAAAACTTATCTCTGTTAGAAATCAATAACCAGCTGGTGTGGACTTATGTAGGAGAAATTTATTTGGATCTTGAGGGCAATGAGGTTGATCCTTTCTCGCGGTAAAATCCCCCTTAACGATAGCACCTGCTGCTGCTGCATGCATACTAAATAAGAGCTCGGAAAGCACCCGAGCTCTAGTAAAGAACATTCACTTATCTGCAAGGCAAGATTATTAATCTGTCGCTCAGTAGGCTAGCGAGATTGCTCGAAAAAAGCATAAGCAGTAGCCGACCTCTTCGTCAGTTACCTACTTATGCTTTCTTATTTATGTTCCCTTATTTATGTTCTCTTACTGCAGTATTTAGCTCTTCTCTATCGGATTCTCCGGGTTACTACTCCATTCGCTCCAATTGCATATGTCTTCTCGAATACCTACTCTTGCTGTTCTGCAATTCCCAAACACACTATTATTTCTTTCTTATAAGTCGATCTGCAATAGGATAAATGAAACCTAATATACAAATAGTATTAATAATATAACTGTTATTTTTGAGAGTGAGAGTAAAGAATATCAATCCTAGCGTTACTAATAGGAGTAAGAACATAATTAAATATTTACTCTTTATTAGTTGACTAATTCTATTATGACTATGTGCTGTGTTGTCATATTTATTTATAATTTCAATTTCAATCAACAGTTGACTATAATCAGGATCTATTTTCGAATCAGCATCAAGTAATAATTTACTTTCTATTGTATAAAATGAATAGTCTATTAGACAATCAAGATATTTTAACAAATCTTCTTTATTATCATTTTTATGTAAAGATTGTTCAATTATTCTAATAGTTTTAATAATTTTATTTATTAATTCGGAATGACCAGGATTTGTGACAAAAATAAATTGATTATCAATGTGAACAAGAACTTTGGTTAAAGATTCTCGAATCCAAAACATAAGGATACTTATCTTTATTCTACTAATCCAACTCAATTTTTGATTATCAAGCATCCTTTTTAGTTCGTTAAAATAAACATATAGTGCATTATTAAGAGAGTAATGCTTTAGAGGTTCCTTAAATAAAGCCAGATAAAGTAGTACAATAGTAAAGATTAGTAACAAGAAATACAATGTCATAGTGATAGTTGTCATAACTGTATCATTTGATATCGAACTTATAAACAATAGTATTAAACTTAATATAAGTGAACAAAACGAAATAGCAACTTGTATTATCGTAGAGGTTATTTTTTTTTGAAATTTGACCCTATCACTTGATTTAAATATATCATCTAGATACTTATTTGCATTAATCACTGAAACACCTCTTACCATATAAAATGTATGATTATATAGCTGACTTAGAATAATATATTTCTATATCTATAATATATAATACTGATTTATGTACTATCAATATTAGCATATTATTACAAGTGACATAAACTTGAAAATAGATGGAAATCTGCCGCATAGCGAGTAATACTTTATGAAAAAAGCCTAAGCAGCAGCTGACCTCTTACCCATCTGAGATACTCTGATACTACTGATGAAGCGGATGGCGCGATCGTAATAACGGGTTTTAATTTAATGAAGGGTACGAATGTGCTGACTGACCGCGTGGATGCTATGGTAGATGCAATGAAAGCATTGGGATTGAAAGACGATTCTAAGCTAAATGCAGCAATTAAACGAGCTTTACTTGATTCTAATCACCTTGAGACTGTGAAGTATAGCGGATTTAACGTGGAAGTAATGAATGTGAACTGCCTATCTATTTCGATTATTATTGCAAAGCCACCCGTCTGTTGTGTATCGGGTGGCTTTCTGTTTGTTTGCAAACTGTTAACAGTTGTTTGCAGTTTAATACATTTAATACATCATGTTACGACTACTATATTAATCCTAGAACAATTACTGCTGCTATGCTTATTGTTAATACTGGAATATAGAACATGAGCATAGTGTTAGCCCTAAAGGCATCAAACCATTTGGTACTTGCTTTAAACTCATCAGTTTTCATGGAGAAGTCAATACTTTCTTCTTTTAATAACCTTACTTTATCGTAAAGCTTTCGATAGAGCCTTTCCTGTTGTAAAAAGAAGCCATTTAATACCCAAAAAGAAGTCGTCGGTAAAATAATAATCACTGCATGCCATAGATTCACTTCTTTTGTCGAGGCTAAATAAGCGAACAACGCTACTACTAGAGCCATCGTCCAGCCTTTTATTGAAAATGAACTCGCTGACATTCGATTTATAGTATTATGAATAAATTCTAAGTGAGATATTTTGTTATTCATACATTCACTCCTTTTTGAATTTGATCTGCTTTGAGTTTATATAATACATCAAGAGGATGTAACTCTAATATTGAACTTCCATAACGTTCATCGAAGGAAAAGAATCCGGGATTGGTATTTAAGTATCGTTGGCTAAAAGTAAAGTTTTGATACCAATTATTCATATCCTCTTTACTTAATATGATTAGATCATCAAGATCAACTCGATGCTGCATTAAGGAATTAAAAGCCTTTTTCATCTCACTAGATTCAGTGATTTTAACTTTTCTATGTTCACCTGGATCTCTTTTTTGAATAAATTTTGTCATTGTTATTTCGTTATATATCCATGGAGAAAACGTTGTATCTCCGAAACCATTTGAATTTATCGAATTAGGGGTATTATAGAAAAAAACAACTTCACTTCGATCAATCATCTTAGTCAGTGCCATAGAAAGCATCATATGTACGTGACTTGTTGTATTATTTCTCATTTCATAAGAGTAGATTCCTCGCTCGGGTATCCACGACATTTTGTCATCTAATTGTTTTAGCAATTCATTAGCATATCCCCAAACAGCAGAATCTATAAATGCCTCTAATCCAAACTCCTCTTTTAACCAACCAGCTAAAGTTATTGTATCATTAACATCTTTATGTGAATGAGATATAAAGACATCTGCTACAACCTCAGGAAACCAATCTTGTTGAAGTGCTTCTCCGTCAATAATACCATTAATATCAATATACTTTTCTAGTTCTGGACGAACTTTAGATATACTTTTCTTTTTAATGTCATCCCCTATGTCGAAGTATTTTTTATAACCTTCTTCGCCAAGTGACGCAAACTCTGTAATTCTACTAGTAATATTAAATCCTTTAAACATAAAACTCCTCCTCATAATTATCGAATTGTTTAATCTTCATTCCCTATACTCAAATCACTTTCATTCTTTTTGAATTAATATTTGCATAAATCTCACCTCTACAATCGAATTATTAGCACTCTTAACCATCGAGTGCTAATATCTAAATAATACAAAAATTTACCATGGAAAGTCAACTATATTTTGTAATATTTTGAAGATTGCTTCACTTATTTTTGTCAATACCGGAGGATGAATTAAAATAATACTTTCCCAGTTGTTTTAGGGAGGCGGATAGAACTATCCTTGTGCATCTATTCTCCCATCTCATATAATCCCCTTAACCACTCACAAACAAAAGGTATACCTACATGACTAAATTAGTCGCTTTACCTCAATCCCCCACGCCACGAAATCATCCCATTGACCATTACTTCGAAATATTTATCCTAGCCAAGAAAACAGAGGGTTTGCAGCCAAGGACATTACACGACCACAAGAACCATTACCGTTACTTCCAACTTTGGCTGGTGTCATACTATCCTGATCTTGAACTTAAAGACGTTAAGGCTGACCATTTACGTCAATATGTCCACTATATGATGAATGAGCAGCAACAATTTGCTAATCATCCTAGTTTGCACACCCATATCAAGAAGCAAGGCTTGTCCCCTGCTACGGTTAATATTCGTACTAGAAGCTTACGTTGCTTTTTCAAGTTTCTCTATCATGAGGGTTATACGGAGCAAGATATTGCAAAACGAATTAAGCTACAAAAAGTGGATAAAGACACTATTGGGGCATTTAGCAAAGAACAAATGCTACAAATACTCGCTGCACCTAACCAACGTGATTCAACTGGGTTCCGTGATTATGTGCTTCTCAACCTGCTTTTTGACACTGGGTTACGTATAAAAGAAGCTCTTTCCGTTACATGGCAACATATTCAACAAGATCCTTTGACGTTAATCGTATCCGCTTCGATTGCTAAAAACGGCACTTCACGTACTGTTCTCTTGACCAAGAGAACACTATCACTATTAATGCAACTACGCGAAGCGAACCAAGCTCAACACAAGCTACTGAAGTCGGAGTATCTATTCTTACTCAACAATGGACACCCATTAAAGTACCACCAAGCTTATGAACGTATTCGACAATATGGTGTTTCCGCTGGTATTACTGGTGTCCGAGTGTCCCCGCACACGTTCCGCCACACTTTCGCTAAAATGTATATGCTCAACGGGGGTGACTTGTTCATCCTACAGAAGATATTGGCGCACCATGATATATTTCCATGGTCAGGTAGTAAGCCAGAGGTTAGGGCATTCATCCATTTCTATAACGTTAGACAGATATACCCACCTGTTCCCAGAGCAGGAAGTCGCAAACCAGCTGGACGGATTACTTGGGCAGTAACAATAAATCCGCGTTGATTAAGATAGGCCACGACATTGATCAGAAAAATCCTTTTGAGTTAGGGCAATGGTCATGCTTTTTTATTCATGCTATACTAAAGGGAATTTTTACTATAAGGAGTATCGTCATGAACAAAACTATTAAATATTCTATTTTAATTGTACTCTTATTTACGTTATTACTTCCTACTTCTGCAACAGCAGCTACCTCTCAACAGCCAGTTATTACGTTAGATGGTCGAATCTTTCATACACCAGATGGAGAACCTGCACCATATATTAACAATGACAAACGAACAATGGGTTCTCTTCGCCTCGTTGGACAAGCTCTTGGTGTTGAAAATAAACATATTCAATGGGATAACGCCAACCAAACTGCAACATTAGCTCGCGGTTCTAACAAAGTTCAGGTCACGATTGGGAAGAAGAACATACTCGTTAACGGAAAATCAGTCACAATGGATACTGTTGCTGAGATGAAACAAGGTAGAGTATTTATACCGGTGAGATTTATCGCACAAGGCTTAGGGGTTACAATACAATACAATTCTGCAAATGGATATTTGAATCTGTACACAAAGAAAATGGAAGATGTATCAATGGATAACTTCGAGGATTATGGAATGAAGTGAGTAAACAAATTACCGCTAACTCTGACCTCTCCAGACGGATTGAAATTAACGGTACATTCTGCTTACCTTTACAAAACGGATAGCTCAGAAGCTAAAGCGCTCGACAAGAAATACGATCTTTGGGATTTTGAGAACGCTAGTCACTTGTTGTGGATGAATTTCACGCTTGAAAATACCGGTAAAAAGCGAATTGCAATGGATTATAGAGACATGCTAGAAAAGATTTATGCAATGAACGCCTATGGTGAAACGATGGCCTATACTGTATCCGACCTACCTACTAGGGGGAAGGTAAATGATAATGAAATTCTCTACCATTTTGAATTAGAACCGGGGGAGAAAATTACTAGTAATTCGCCTTTCTTAAATATGAGAGGGAAGAAGCTGGAATTTATTGCTATTGGAGTGAGAACCATAGCTGGGGATAAGTTTGATTTTATTGCTAAAAAAGAGTAATGGGGAGGTAATTTCATATGCGGAAGTTTTTATCGGCGGCTCTAGTAGTCGCCCTTTTTGTCTCTATGCTACAAATACAGCCACAGTCTACCTTTGCAGCCGGTGAGGGTACGGCTCAGTTTTCAATACCTACTGAGACCTTAACTCAAACCACTAAGACTTACACTTTTGATTACCCAGCCAATATGGACAGAATTCTAGGTACCGGCTACAGCATATCAGGGTCGGGTGAGATTACCTCATTTATGCCAGATTCGGTGGCTAGAAAACTTACCTTTACAGTAAATAGTAAAAAATCCTCTGTGCAAGCAAAAACAGTGTAGTCAAAGCTACAAACTACACGCGGACATAGTCTTGTCCAGCATAGACAGGGTAGTGTGTCCACGCTGATGCTTCTAGCTAAGGGGGCAGGACATACCGGACATACTTCGCTGAATATCAATCTATGGTATTAAAAACAATAAACCTCCGAAAAGTAAAAGCCCTTTTTAATTATATATTTTTTAAGTATGTCCAGTATGTCCGAAAGTAAAAGAAGCTCCTTGCGAAGAGGGAAAGTTGCGGACACCCTAGATGTGTCCACGGTACGGGCAATTGTGTCCGATGCTGTGGCTGTTTGCAAGCTGTTTGCAGGAGCATGCTTTGACGGGCTCAGAACTATTTTGGGGTACAATGTCCTCCTAGCTCTCGTGCCCGTCATGACGCTCTTTAGTTCACATTTGTCTCCACCGGATTGTCCGGATTACTACTCCATTCGCTCCACGATCCTGAATAAAGCTTCACATTGCGATAACCCGCTTCTTGCAACGCAAACACATTTGGAGTAGCCGTTACGCCTGAGCCGCAATAGACGATGATGTCAGTATCCTTATCTATGCCTGCAAAGCGCTCCGCTTGCTGCTCTGCGGATTTCCACTTACCATCCGCTGCTTTACCCTCTTGCCAGAAATGATTAATCGCTGTTGGAATATGCCCTGCTGCGCGATCAATTGGCTCAATCTCACCTCGGTATCGCGCACCATCTCGAGAATCAATCATGACGCTATTCCCTTGTGAGATTGCTTGCTTAACCTCATCCTGGGTTACAAGCATATTGGTCTGCAGCTTGACTGGCAAGAAGCCATCCTCGAGCAATGGAGGACGCTCAACCGAAGTTGGGAGCCCCGCTGCAACCCAGCCGCTATAGCCTCCTTCAAGCACATAAACCTCGCCTTCAAATCCAATCCATTGCAGCAGCCAGCGCAATCTGGAAGCCATCGCTCCGCCTTGATCATCATAAGCAACAACAGTGGTATCAGGCGTAATACCTAAGGAAGCAAAGAAGCTTGCCACCTTCTCTGGCTCAGGAAGCGGATGTCTACCTCCGATTCCATCGGGACGCTTGCTGCCGGATAAGTCATGGCTGAGGCTTGCATAATATGCACCTGGAATATGACCTGCCATATAAGCCAACTCTCCTGTGTCGGCATCCATTAAATCATAACGTGTATCAACAATGACCAGCTTGCCTTCTGATTGCTGTCGTTGCAATAGCCATTCGTTCGTCACAAAATACGACATCTGTACCCTCTCCTTGAACAATTTACTAGCTCGTTATTTACTACTCTTTAGTTTAGCCTATTCTTAAGCGATACACTAGCACGTGCACTCAATCTCGGTGTCGCTTATTTGGCGAAGGCTTATCGCTCGCTGACCCTGCGTTACTTCCTTTACGTCCTACACTTCGAGCGCTTCCACTCCCCTTAACAATGGACGGATGAATTAGATCAGGCTTGATCGGCTTAGCTGTGCTAGATTGTGCAATATTCACCTTCGCCATATCGGGCAGTGATTTGCTTGGCTGTGCCTTATTAGACTGAGTTTTGTTAGATCCGACCTTGCTTGACCCGACCTTGCTTGACCCGACCTTGCTAGGATCGAGCTTGCTAGTACCGACCTTGCTTGACTGAGCTTTGCTAGACGGTACGTTATTCGACTGTTCAGCTTTTACCCGCTTAGCTCTACTCTTCGCTCGGTCATTGCCTTTACTTCGAGCCGGTGGTAATGCTGTTAAAATTTTAGGCTTACCCTTCGTAATAGCAATGGTATGTTCAAACTGTGCCGTTAACGAATGATCGACCGTGCGCGCAGTCCATCCATCTGGAGCAATATACGTATTGACCGAACCAGCAGATAAGATCGGCTCAATCGTAATAACCATTCCTTCCTCAAGGATAAAATGAGGCTGCGGCAGCTTACTGTGCAACACCTGTGGCGGTTCGTGCAGCTGTTGACCAATTCCATGTCCTGCAAATGCAGTAATGACACGATATCCGTCTGCGGAAGCTCGCTCCTCGATTGCTTGACCAATCATGGCAAGTGAATTACCTGCCTTAGCCGCCTTCAGTCCTGCTTGAAGTGCAGCTTGTGCAGAACGTACTAACCGCTGCGCCTCCTCGGAAGCTTTGCCTATAATATAGGTTCGCGCTGAATCAGCCTTCCAGCCATCAACATCGGCAACAAAATCAATCGTTACGATATCTCCATCCTGCAGCTCATATTGACTAGGAAAGCCATGGCAAGCCACCTCATTTACGCTAATACAGCTCGCAAACGGATACCCTCTATAGCCCTTCTGCGCTGGAATTGCCCCATTCTCTGTTAAGTACCAATCAATAAAATGATCAATTTCCTTCGTTTTCAGTCCAACCTTGAGCATCTTGCTTAATTGATCGTGACAGCCAGCGACAATTCGTCCTGCACGTTCAATCTTTTTTATCTCCTCTTCACTTTTCTTTATGTTAGACGACAAGCCAACACCTCCTAAATGACCTATTATTTCAAATGTATTCAGCAAGAGGCAGTCTCATGTCGTAAACGTAAAGTAAAAGCCTGCGAATCCTGTTATGAAAACAGTGATTCACAGGCTTTACATTATTCTTGAAGAGGAGCTAGTTCATTCATTAATTCGTTCGTTCAAACTTGACTTGCAAAGAACTTACGAATTTCTTCCTCCATTGACTTGGTCAGTCTAATCTTGAAGTCCTTAACTTCCATACCACTTTGACCAAACATAACTCTAAAATAAGCGTTATTCATAACAAGCGGCTGCTCAAGATCTATCGTGAACACGTTCCATTCCTGATCCGCGCCAGTTAATGTGATCGTTTTTAAGAGACTGCTATCACGGAAAATGCTGACTGGAAGTTGTGCTAGCTCGCTATTGCCTGCCGCTGCACGAATAGTAAGCTCCAATTGGTAGAAGCCTCGCTCCGTAATTAAAGCTTGAAAATGTGTCGATTCGCCTCGATCGGTATTAAAGGTTTCACCTGGAATAACTGCCTCTTGATCTACATTAATCGGCAGCATCTCAAGTACAACATCCCCTTCATCTTCCCTAATGGCAGAAAGCGCCTTATCAAGCTCTGATTCGATACCTTGAATTCGATTAAAAGCAACTGTTGTCATAAGATAATTACAAATGTTTTTAGCAGTACGTTGATATTCCCCTCTTGTTACCGTTCCGTCCTTTAATGCTTGCTGCGAATTATCCTCATGAGAATTTGTGGCAGCATCATTTACAACCATATACAGATCATTTTGAGCTCTGATCATCGCTGCAATATTCTTTCTATCGCCTAATTTACCTTCGTCATTTCCTTTAGCCCACCAGTCAGTCATTACGATGCCAGTAAAGCCCCATTCCTGACGTAAAATAGTCGTATTCAAATCATAGTTACTTGCCGACCAATAGCCATTAATCGGATTGTATGCAGTCATAATAGAAACGCATTCTCCCTCTTTAACAGCGATCTCGAAGCCACGCAAATAAATTTCTCGAAGCGCACGCTCAGAAACTACCGCCTCTACTTCATGACGCTTCATTTCTTGGCTATTACATGCAAAGTGCTTGATCGTACCAGTCACTCCGTACTGATGCATACCACGAAGCTGTGCTGCAGCCATACGCCCCGTAAGCAATGGATCTTCACTAAAGTATTCAAAGTTTCTACCATTGAGCGGGCTTCTATGAATATTGATGCCAGGCCCAAGTAATGTTTCAATTGCATTTTTACGCAGCTCTAAGCCTTGATAAGCATACAATTCCTCTTGCAGAGCTTCGTTGAACGTAGAACCAAGACAAGCTCCATTCGGTAAAGAAAATGCTTTATTGCCGTTATCCATACGAATACCACTTGGACCATCCGCGCAGCATGCAGTAGGAATACCGAATTCAGTTAGCTTATCCGTTACGCCACCAAATGCTCCAGCTGTACCTGGCGTAACCTTCGGGCTGCACATCCCTTCACCACGAACCATAGTAACCAAATCCTCATCTGACAGTTGAGCAATAAATTCATCCATGCTCACTTTACCCGAGTTTACATCTGCCAGCTTATATCCCTTATCTCCTGTATATTGAATTTCTTCAGGAAGATTTTCTAATCTTCTCGCCTGAGGATCTACACTTTGTAGAGGAACTGGTTGATAGGCGAGCTTTCCATCTTCTGTGCAATACATTCGTTCAAATTCAGTAATCGGCGCCATCGCTTCCTGACATTGCTCTAGTAGCTGAAGCTCTTTAAATTCAATGCTACCGCTTAACTGTGCTTCTCGAACATTATCTCCAACGTAGAATGCATAACTACCTGCTTCTAGCACCCATGCAGACTTATTGCCTGTCACACCAGAATCATCATATGATGCGAGTGCTCGGTATGGAATGGATAGCTCAACTTCCCGCTTCTCGCCAGACTGAAGCTCCTCAGTTTTTGCGAAGCCAACCAGTACACGAGCAGGCTTGCCTAATTTCCCTTGTGGTGCCTGGCAATAGACTTGTACTACTTGTTTGCCAGCAATTGAGCCAGTATTGGTGACGGAGGCGGTAATAGTAATTCCATCATTACTCTGCGTAACTTGTGTTACCGAAGTATCAAATGTTGTATAGGATAAGCCATAACCAAATGGATATAAAACGCTTTCTTTTTTGAACGTTTCAAAATAGCGGTAGCCTACATAAATATCCTCTACATAGACGTTACGTTTCTCATCCCCATGATTGGCCGTCGATGGATAGTCTAATATATCCTGTGCAATCGTATCCGCTAAACGTCCACTTGGGCTTACCTTCCCAGTTAATACATCCAGTACACCATTGCCACCCTCTTGCCCGCCATGCCAAACATACATTACTGCAGTGGGATTGTATCGCTCCACCCATTTCATATCAATAATGTTACCGACATTGAGTAGCACAATCGATCTCTCAAATTCGCTACACACGAGCTGTAACATCTTTTCCTCAGCTTCCGTCAATAGGTAGCTACCTTCTTTGGCCGAATTATCCTGGTCTTCCCCAGCAGTACGTCCAATAATGATAATTGCTGTTTCTGATTGCTGTCTTGCTTGCTTAACCCATTCTTCACTTAATGGCATTTCTTCCTGTGACCAAGGCTCTTGCCCCCAGCCAGCACCCTTTTCGAAAGGATGCTCTTTAATCCAATCACTGTATATCCCCTTAATATATTGATTAAGTATATATCCTTCATCACTTTCCATGGCATCTAAAATACTAACTACATACTTCGTATTAACAAGACCACCAGAACCAGTGCCGCTTTTATAATAGTTGAACTGTGAGCGACCAAATAACGCCACCGTACTTCCTTGCTTTAACGGTAGAACATTATCGTCATTTTTAAGTAATACTACTCCTTCTGCAACAGCCTGCCTTGCTTTAGCTTTATAGGCTTCCAAATCATAAATTAGTTCACTCATCTTGATCCCCCTTATGAATTTGTTTCATAATGCGTTACAACCAACGAGATTGTTAATTAGATGGGCTGTTAGTTCATATGTATGAGACATTTCACCACCTTTCTAGCACAAAAAGAGCCTGATAAAACTCCTATCAGGCCCTACCTATGCCGATCTACACCGCAGAGGAATTCATTCTTCCCAGCTCATCCTCTACAAGAGAGGTCAATTCATCCTCATAGCCGCCAGTAATACGATACTTGCGTACATAATCCTTAACAAACTTTCTCGGATCCTTAGGTTGGAAAATTCTCGTCAATTCCCTCAAACTTTCCTTGACTTCATTCTGGCTGTGCTTTGCCATGAAATCTCCTCCCTCACTACGGATGGTGTCGTTATCGCTAACTTGAACGCAGTAGCTTCGCTACTAAAACAACTAGTCGCTAATGACTCTTGCGCAAATGCTCCACGGTGCAGATCTCAATATTGTAAATTTTCTTACTATTATAACATTTCTGATAACATTATAAAAGCATGGAAATCTAGCTTTCCTTTAACTTCGCCATTTTAGGAATCGGGGGGCGAATTCTGAGACTTCGAAGGATGCTGGCGTTGCTTGCGATACATACGCAAATAAATCACGATACCAACTACAGCAACAATTACACCAAAACCTAATAGTATCGAAGCGACTACACCTTGCCACACCTTTGATCCCTCCCTATATCAATGCTGACACGTCTACTTAATTAGCCGATAAGAACCGCTTGCATAGGCAAGACGTTCATTCTGTTCATTATAAATTGACGCCGTCATTGTTATAGTACGTTGGGTACGGTGCAAAAGTTCCGCTTTACAGTAAATTCTTCCTGTTGAAATATTATGAAGGAAATGTGTGTTCATTGTCGCTGTCACCATTCTCAGCTCAGGATGCTGAAGCATAATGAGTCCCATCGTGTTGTCAAGCATCGTCATCAATACGCCACCGTGAACTATCCCAAGTAAATTATGATGATGCTGTTTAATTTCTAGAGAAACTGTTGCCGAGCTTGGTGTTAGCTCTTCCAGCTCAAAGCCTACATATCCCCAAAATGTATGCTTCGCTCCAGCAGCAAGCTTCTCATAATAGTCACTCATTGCTCTGCTCCTCTTCAAGCAGCTTGCGCTTGAGCACTTTACCAACCATTGTTTTCGGTAATGCATCACGGAAAACATAAATATGCGGAACCTTATAGGCAGCAAGCCGTTCACGACACCATATATTTAGCTGTTTCTCAGACACCGCCATGTTTTCCTTCAATACAATATAGGCCTTAACCGTTTCCCCTCGATAACTATCCTTAACGCCGACAACCGCTGCTTCGACAATTGCTGGATGCTCATATAGCACCTCTTCTATTTCACGCGGATAAATATTAAATCCGCCAGCAATAATCATATCTTTGATGCGATCTTTGATGATAAAATATCCGTCTTCATCCATTAATGCTAAATCCCCAGTTCGCAGCCATCCGTTATAAAACGTCGCCTCCGTCGCTAATTCATTGTTCCAATAGCCCTTCATCACTTGCGGCCCTTTAATGACAAGCTCACCAACTTGCCCTACTGGCAAAAACTCTCCAGTTTCGAGCGAGACAATACGTGCTTCCGTGTCAGGAAACGGCAGTCCAATCGTTCCAATTTTACGCTTACCCCATATTGGATTCGCATGGGTTACGGGCGAGGCCTCACTTAATCCATAGCCCTCAATTAGCTTTCCTCCTGTTAAGGTTTCAAATGTTTCTTGTACCTCAAGCGGAAGCGCGGCCGATCCGCTAATACATATTTCAATAGAGGACATATCTAGTGGCTTTTTCAGCTTACTTGCCGCATTAATGATTGCGATGTACATGGTTGGTGCCCCTGGGAAGATCGTCGGCTTTTCCTTGTCGATAGTTTTAAGCACCTGCTGGACTTCGAATTTCGGTAATAAAACAAGGCAGCCTCCCGTACAGACTGACATATTCATTAATACGGTAAGTCCAAAGACATGAAATAACGGAAGCGCGGCCAAATATTTCTCCTCGCCAAGTCGAACGCGTTCGAACCATTCTAAGCTTTGCAGCGTATTGCTAACGAGATTGTAATGAGTAAGCATTACGCCTTTGGCCGTGCCTGTCGTACCTCCTGTATACTGCAGGGCAGCAATATCATCGTACTGAGGCAAGGTTGGTCGCTCAAACGACAGCGCTGTCTTCTTAAACAGCGATTTCCATGAAATATAGCCGTTTGAACCATAAGGGACGGTCTCTTTAAATCCTTCTCTACGCTGCTTAATGGGATAAAGCCAGCTTTTCGGAAATGGCAGCCCATCTTTAATCGAAGTAATGATGACGGTTTTAAGCTTAGGAACCGGCCCTTCCTCTGGGTTCTTTCCCCTTACCTTCGCAATGCGCGCATATAGTAAGTCTAATGAGATTAACGCTACGGCACCACTATCCCTGAGCTGATGCTTTAGCTCACGCTCCACATACAGTGGATTGGTCTGTACAACAATCGCTCCAGAAAGCAGCACGCCGTAATAGGCGATCACCGCCTGCGGGCAGTTCGGCAGCATAATCGCTACGCGATCTCCCTTTTTCACGCCTTGTCTGCCTAACCCTCGTGCTAATGCATCTGCCGCTGCATATAGCTGCTCGTACGTTAACGTTTTCCCCATAAAGGTAAGCGCCTGCTTCTTCGGGTAATTGGTCGCAGCATCAATGAGAAACTGGGCAATATTGACTTGGGGATACTCTAGTGTATGCCTGATCCCTTCAGGATAATGACTAAGCCAAGGTTTATCTTGCGGTGGTGCTTGGGATGCATGTTGGGGTGCTGCTTGAGTTACGTTTTGGGTTGCTTCTTGGGGTGCTTCTTGTGGTGCTTCTTGTGGTGCGTCTTGGGTTGCTTCTTGAGGTGCTGCTTGTGGTGCTTCTTGGGTTGCTGCTTGAGATGCTTCTTGAGGTGCTTCTTGGGTGTCTTCTTGCGATGCATCTTGAGGTGCTTCTTGGGTTTCTTCTTGAGGTGCTGCTTGAGAATCTACTTGAGTAGCGTCTTGCTGTGCATCTTGGGCAACCGCAGTTACTTCCTGAACTACCTCTTGCCCCTGCTCCACTAAATTCTCTTGACTAGCTACCTTTTCATTTTCGTTGCATACGGTTTCTTGCACGTCGGACGGTTGTTGATTAGGTCTTTCCATACCCAATCACACTCCTTCACACAAAGTAGTGCTCACTTCCGATAACCTTTGCAGCGATTTGTCGTTTTATCGTAATCACGTCAGTGAGTGTTGATTTCATAAGTCTTTTCACGATGGAGAGCTGCATGCGCTGCATATCTCCAGTCTCCATGCGAACAATCGCTTGTCGTGCATCACTTTCAAGCTGTTCCATCGCTTCCTGTACATACACCTTCGTCATAAAAGACGCCAAGCTGCGATCGTCAGCATCTAATCCTAAAGAGATACGCTTCACTGCCCGCAAATAAGCACTTTCCATTGCATAAATGCCAATCATCATATTTGCCAGTAAGGACAATATTTCTTGCTCTGCCTCCAGCTTCATGCCGTAGCGCTGCACCGCAGCTCCACCAAGCATGAGGAACAGCTTCTTCGCTTGTTCAATCCGATGTCCCTCCGTCGCTAGCGGTCCTTCAGACGCTATTGGTACCGACGGTTCTAATAACTCAGCTTGCAGCTGCTCAATTCTCTCAAGCAGAGGCAATTCACCACGCATCGCCTTCTTAATGAGCGTACCAGGAATGAGTAACCGATTGATTTCATTCGTGCCTTCAAAAATACGATTAATACGTGCGTCGCGGTATATCCGCTCCACCTTGTATTCCTTAATAAAACCGTAACCACCATGAATTTGTACCGCTTCATCACTTACAAGATCAAGCGCCTCGGACGCAAATACTTTTACAATTGAGCATTCTATCGCATATTCACCAATTGCTCTTGCTGATTGTCGTCCCGCTGCAACATCAGAGTCTATCGCCTTTGCAGCATCATCAGAAGCATTCGTACCATTACTTTCATTGTCACTCTGGACAATCGCAGATAAATTAGCATCAATTAAGCCGGCAGTACGGTAAACGACGCTTTCAGTGACATAGCTGTAAATATTCATATCCGCTAGCTTACCGCCAATAAGCGGGAAGGAGGATAATGGAGTATTAAACTGCTTACGAACATTACTATAGGTAGCTGCCAGTTCAATAGCTTCCTTACACGCTCCAAGACAAGCAGCTCCAAGTTTAAACCGACCGATATTAAGGATGTTAAAAGCGATCAGATGCCCTTTGCCAATTTCACCAAGCACATTTTCTACTGGTACATGCACATCCTCAAAATATAGCGGACAGGTGGATGAGCCTTTAATCCCCATCTTCTGCTCCTCTGGACCAACACTGAACCCTTCATACTCTCGCTCAACGATAAACGCAGTAAATTTATCTCCATCTACTTTGGCATAAACGATAAACAAATCCGCAAAACCTGCATTAGTTATAAAAATTTTCGAGCCGTTTAATATATAATGCTTACCGTCGTCACTAAGCCTCGCAGTCGTTTTTGCTCCGAGGGCATCGGAACCTGACGCTGGCTCTGTTAAGCAATAAGCAGCAATTTTCTCACCGCTAGCAAGCAGTGGTAAATACTTTTGCTTTTGCTCATTGCTTCCGAAAAACACAATTGGCAAAGTACCAATACCTGTATGCGCTCCAACCGATAGTGCAAAGGAAGAGCTTCTCGCCAGCGTTTCAGCAAGCAAAGTCGTACTTATCTTATCAAGCCCCAATCCACCATATTGTTCAGGAATATCTGCCGAAAGAAATCCTTGCTCTCCTGCCTTTCTCATAAGCTCGACCGTTAGCTGATAATCTAATCCTTCGATCTGATGATCATTAGGAGCAAGCTCTACCTCTAGAAACTGCTCGGCTGATTCTAATATAAGCCGCTGCTCACTAGTAAAATCCTCAGGAATACAAATTTGCTGCAGGTCGCTTCGTTCCAGAACAAAGCCACCACCAACCGCATTGCCTGACATTACATTCACTCCCTTCTAAATAAAGTCGTACGGAAGCCTATCCGATGAAAGCAGCTGAGACGTCGAGTTAACTTCGAAGCGGTGCATCGTAATCAAATTACGACTTTTTTGAACATCATCTCTGAGGTGCTCGACTTTCAGGACCGAGAAGATGGCACGATACTAGAAAGCGAGGAGCGCAGCGTACGCTCTTGGTACGTGAGCTACAATGTTTCCGCATGAAACATTCATCGGAAGCCTATCCGATGAATGTCATATTCGAAGTCGAATGAGCTACAGAGCTCCACTTCGTCATCAAAGTCGAGCTAGCTTCCAATAGAAGTTTTATTTCTCGGCTTTCAGGACCAAGAAGATGGCTTGAAGCTAGGAAACGAGGAGCGCAGCGTACGCCTTTGGTACGTGAGCTACAATGTTTCCGCAGGAAACATACATCGGAAGCCTACCCGATGAAAGGCATATTCGACGCCGAATGAGCTACAGAGCTACACTTCGTCATCAAAGTCGAGCAAATAAAACCACCTCTTCAAATAAAAGTTCAAAAATCGGACTTTCAGTACCAAGCAGATTGCTTGAAGCTAGGAAATGAGGAGCGCAGCGTACGCCCTTGGTACGTGAGCACCGCAGGCTTCCGATGAATGCAAGCTGCGACGTCGATTATGCTACAGAGCTATACATCGTAATCAAAGTTCGATTTTTTGAACCACCTCTACTAGTAGACCTCTAGTAGTCCTGCTGCCCCCATCCCACCCCCCACACACATCGATACAATACCAAGCCCGCCGCCGCGCCTCAGCAGCTCATAAATCATTGTCACCGTCAGCTTAGAGCCTGTGCAGCCTAGTGGGTGACCAAGCGCGATCGCTCCACCATTCACATTTACCCGCTCCACTGGTAGCTTGAGCTCACGAATGATCGGTACGCACTGTGCTGCAAATGCCTCATTTAACTCAAACAAATCAATTTGCTCCAGTGTCAGTCCTGCCTTAGTAAGCAGCTTAGGAATAGCATATACCGGACCTACGCCCATTATTTCAGGTGCTACACCTGCCACCGTATAATGACGGAATGCAGCTAGCGGCTTTAGTCCAAGCTCATCCGCTTTCTCTCGACTCATAAGCAGCAAGGCGGCTGCACCGTCACTCATTTGTGAAGCGTTACCAGCAGTAACGGTACCATAGCGTGCAAATGCTGGCTTCAGCTTACTTAAGGCTTGTAGCGTCGTGCTAGGACGCACCCCCTCATCCTGCTTAAATTCAAACGTTCGCTCTGTGTAGCGTCCTCCCATATCGACCGTAGTACGAGTAACCGTTAACGGGACAATTTCATCCTCAAAAGCATTGGAAGCAATCGCCCATGCTGCTTTCTGATGACTTGCCACCGCAAACTCATCCTGCTCCTCACGGGTCACATTGTATCGTCGAGCAACCTCCTCGGCCGTATGCCCCATGCCCATATACACCTCAGGCATGCTGTCAACGATGTCTGGATGAGGAGATAGTCGCCAGCCGCTCATCGGTACATGGCTCATGCTCTCCACACCACCAGCGATAACAATATCATCCTCCCCCAAACGAATTCGCTCAGCTGCATAAGCGATAGACTGCAATCCTGAAGCACAAAATCTATTAATCGTAACGGCTGGGACCGTGTTAGGTAAGCCACTATAAAGCGCAATAGCTCGCGCCATGTTTAAGCCCTGCTCACCTTCTGGCATGGCACAGCCAATAATACAATCGTCGATGCTTTCAGGCGAAAGCTGAGGCACTTTTGCAAGCAAACCTTGAATCACTGCTTTACCGAGATCCTCTGCGCGTACCTCTGCCAAGCTTCCTTTGTTTGCTTTGCCGACAGCGGTGCGTACAGCAGCAACAATGACTGCATCACGCTTCTGTGCCGCAAAAACTTGACTCATCCTTCAGCCTCCCCTCTTACGAATTAATTGCGTAGCGGCTTACCGTGGCTAAGCATAAAACTCATGCGCTGCTGAGTTTTCGGCTCGCCACATAAACTAAGAAAAGCTTCGCGTTCAAGCTGAAGCAAATATTGCTCGCTGACAAGCGTTCCTGAAGGCACATCACCTCCGCATAAGACATGCGCTAGCTTATTAGCGATTTTTTCATCGTGACTGCTAATATAGCCACCTAGCTTCATGCTCTGAATGGCGAGCTTGAGCACCGCTTTCCCTTCCCTGCCAGCAACAGCAACAGGCTGCTCCTGCTGCGGCTGATAGCCAAGGGCGTCTAATCGAAGCACCTCATGCTTCGCTTCATATATTCTCGCTTCTCCTCGTACAAGCACACGATCCAGTGGTCTTGCGTATCCAAGTCGGGCAATTTCGTGCCCACTAGATGATGTTTTTCCAAGCGCAATGCTCTCAAACAAGGTGTTCAAATGCGGCTGTAAATCGCCTGCTAGCAATTTCTTTTCGAGACGCCCATTAGGCCCAGCACCAAATGCTGCGCGCTGCATAGCCAGAATTGCTGCTTCTTTGCTACCACCTCCAGCTGGAATTAACCCTACTCCCGTTTCCACTAAGCCAAAATACGTTTCTGGTGCTGCGATAATGACATCTGCTGGCAAGCATGCCTCCACACCTCCACCTAACGTCATGCCATGAGGCGCAGCGACGACAGGTCGCGGCAGTCGCTTAAGCCCCATCATGCTTTGCTGAAACAACGTAATAATATCCTCGACCTCATCCCATTCCTCATTCATCGCTTCCATTAGCAGCAGCATAAGGTTAGCGCCAACGCAGAAATGCTTGCCTTCATTGGCGATCACAAGCCCTCTCCAATTTCGCACCGTCTCATGACAAGCGTAACGAATGGCAGACAACACCTCAGAGCCGATCGCATTGCTTTTGGAATGAAACTCTAACGCCAGCACCTCGTCTCCAATGTCGATTAAGCTGGCATCGCGATTACTCCACACCGTGCCATTTTGTTCCTTAATTTTTGATAGCTCGATCACACCTTGCTCCTGTTCCTGCTGAACCAATCGCTGATGCTGCACAAAGAAGCGTTTACCCGCTACAGTTGTATAGAAGCTTTCATGTCCCGTAGACAGCCACTCCTCCACCCAGCGCGGTAGCACCTCGCCTTCATCTCTCATCCGTTTCGCTGATTCTACAAGCCCAATCGCATCCCATAGCTCAAATGGACCGTACTCCCAATTAAAGCCAAGTCGCATCGCTTTGTCGATGTCGGCAATATGATCTGCAATGATGCCTACTTGCCTTGCTGCATATAGCAGTGTTTGCTTTAACGTTTGCCATGCGAATATAGCATGAGGATGCTGAGGCGCTGCATGCAGCAAGGCTTGCAGCTTAGCCTTACTGCCTTTCGCTAGCTTTGCCGCCTCAAGTACAGGTGAGCTTACCTTAACTGAAGGTGCATAGGATAACGAAGTATCCCCTAGCTGCACAGCTTCGATGATCGTTGTACCCTTCTCATCCTTTGACTTCCGATAGAAGCCCGAGCCGCTTTTTTGCCCTAAAGAGCCTCGCTGTACAAGCCACTCAAGCACTTTAGGTCTTGCAAATGCCGCTTTCTCCAATTCATCCTCACTGCGAGCAGCGACATTATCTACGACGTGCAGCATGGTATCCAGCCCAACCAAGTCGAGCATCCGATAGGTTGCTGTTTTCGGGCGGCCCATTGCCGGTCCTGTTAATGCATCAACCTCATCAATCGTTAATCCGTGCTGAAGCGTTGCTTCTAATGTTTTCAGCATACCGTAAGTACCAATCCGATTGGCAATAAAGTTAGGCGTATCTTTCGCCAATACCACTCCTTTGCCGAGGCGCTCCTCACATAAACTTAAAAGCAATTCCGTTACCTCAGGCAACGTTTCCTCCGTCGCAACCATTTCAACCAGCTTCATATAACGTGGCGGATTGAAAAAATGTGTTACCGCAAAATGCTGTCTCATCTCCTTCGAGCAATGGTGAATCATCTCCGCAGCACTTAATCCCGATGTATTTGTACTAACAACCGTTCCTTGTCTGCGATGTATGTCGATCCAACTCAACACCTGTTTTTTTATATCAAGCCGCTCCACTACCGCTTCCACAATCCAGTCCATCTCGTGCAGCAGTGCGGCATCATCCTCCATATTGCAGGCATGAATGCGCTCCCTAAAACTAATATCATACAACGGTGCTGGCTTTTGCTTCCCCATAGCATCAATTGCACCTTGCGCCAGACGATTGCGAACCTCGATTGATTCCAACGTCAAGCCTAACACCTGCTCCTTATCTGTTAAGGAGCTTGGAACGATGTCATATAACCAAACTTGAAAGCCAGCATTAGCCATATGAGCCGCAATTCCAGATCCCATAATGCCAGAACCTATTACAGCTACCTTGGAAATTGATTGTCGTGTAAATTTGCGTTTTTCTCCCACTCCACTGCCCCTTTCTTTATTAGAGTAAATGTTCTGCCGACTCACTTACGTCTTGCCCAAGCACGCTTGCCACTAGCAGCTCGACAAATCTTGGACAAGAAGCTTAAGTACTATCAATGGCTTCATATATGCACGTGCACCTACTCCATCATCATTAATCAATATGGACAAGCAGTGCTGATAATCGAAGCCGGGTAGTTAGCGTCTGCTGCGTGCGTGAAAGGTTGTTGTGTATCATTCGCTGCTCCTCCATCCACATCATGCCACCACCAGCTCCAATGCACATCACATTGTCTCTCTAGCATTTAATTGAAATAATTTAATCGATATCTCCGATCCCAAATTGCTCTGTACGCTTATCCTAAGGTATAACCGCAACTCCCTCTAATTCTTGCAGCATTATATCGCTTGCCCCAAGCTAGTGCATATGAAAGCTATAAAAATAGACCAAATGCACCAGAACGATACGTACATCGTGCAGCAATTTCCCATGAAGCAGCAATTTTTGAAGCATTGCTGCGAACGATTACTTCGAAGAATTGGTTTGCGGTACGCTTCCAATTAACAGAAACAGCAAAGGGCGTATTACTCCTGCGAAGGCGAACCGCTTCGAAGACTAACCAAGCTCCCACGCCTATGATAGCTACAATAAGCAGCTGCTCTCCAACGAAAACAATACATCCATGCCGGTTCCACTCGCTACATCTTTGCTGCTGACCCTGTTTCATTTATATGTGTCAGCGCAGCACATCATGCTTCATCAATGACGGTCTAATTTACAGCAAATGATCATAAGGTAGCACTAGCAGTTTGTACATAAAGTGGTTGTTCAAAAAGCCCAATTTTGATAACGAAGCATCGCATGAAGCAACTCGACATCGAATCTTGCGTTTAGCCGAAATTTCCGGTTCTCACGTACCAATAACGTACGCACCGAGCCTCCAATTTCTAGCTTCACACAACCTTTTCGGTTCTGAAAATCAGACTTTTTGAACACGCATATAAAGATATATAAGAAGGGAGCTGCTAAGCCTTGAAAATTGTAGTTTTATTAAAGCAAACATTTGATACAGAAGAAAAAGTAGAGATCACAAATGGACAAATAGAAGAACATGGCGTTAAGTTTGTCATTAACCCTTATGATGAATATGCATTAGAGGAGGCACTGCGCCTAAAAGAAGCAGTTGGAGCTGAGGTGATTGCCGTTACTGTTGGACCAGAACGCAGCAGTGTTGCATTGCGAACCGCATTGGCGCTAGGCGTTGATCAGGCGATTCTCATCTCCGAGCAAGAAAATCTTGATCAAAGCTATTATCTTGCTCACTTGCTGGTAGAAAGTATTCGACCGATCAAGCCGCAGCTTATACTGGCTGGTCTGTTTGCAATAGATTCAGGCAGTGGGAGTGTGGCGTTACAGGTAGCTGAGCTATTAAATATCCCGCATGCTTCAGCGGCTGTTAAGCTTAAAACTGGCACTGCCGAGGAGCTTGGACTTAGCGGAGAGGTTCCATGGAAGGAGCAGCTCGCACTTGTGGAACGTGATGTGGAGGGAGATGCAGAGGTTGTTGTCCTACCGCTACCCGCGCTCATCACAGCACAGCAAGGGTTAAATGAGCCGCGTTATCCTTCACTGCCAGGCATTATGAAGGCAAAGAAAAAAGCCATTACCGAACGTTTTCCAGGTGATCTGCTGCAGCATGACGATACAAAGCAGCGTATTGCAGCAAGCACAACAATTAGAATGGATGTAACACCTCCTCCGCCACGTCAGGCCGGTACGCTGCTGCAAGGAAGCAGTGAGCAGCAGGTGAAGCAGTTGGTTGGCATACTGCAGCAATTAAATATAGCTGGCAAGGAGGGAATTTAGTATGAGTAACGATATTCTCGTTATTGCAGAGTATAAAGATTCGGCAATAAGGCGCGTTACGTTAGAGGCACTGTCCGTTGCACAGCAGCTATTGAATGGGCAGAGTGGCAGCATACACTGCTATTTATCAGCGTCAGAAATAAATGAGACCGTCCAACAGACAGGTCAGCAATTCCTTCAATACGGAGCTACCGACGTACATCTAGCAACAAGCCGTCATGTCCTTGATGATGTTCCTCAGCTGCAGCAGCTTATTACTCAGCTTCAACCGACATACATCGTTTCAGGTCATACCGCTTATGGTCGTGAGCTTGCACCGCGCCTTGCTGCATCGCTCGGTACCGCATATATTGCTGATGTAACAGCCATTCAGTGCAGTGATCGCATCACATTTACTCGTCCAATCTATGCTGGCAAAGCATTTGAAACTAGAAGCTTTAGCGGTCAAGCACCATATATCGTTACCATTCGCCCTAACAATCATCCTATCGTTAACGGGAGTGCTACAGGTAGTGAGATTGCGGAAGCTACACACAATATCGAAAGCAACATCAACATACTCCCCATTCCAGATGCTCCGTTACGAGCTATTGTAAAGGACGTCGTCCGAAAGGTAAAAGGCGGGATTGAACTAACCGAAGCCGATATTATCGTGGCTGGTGGTCGCGGGGTACGTGGCAGCGAAGGCTTCCAGCTGCTGCAGCAGCTTGCGGATGAGCTTGGAGGAGCCGTTGGGGCATCACGTGCCGCTTGTGATGCAGGGTACTGCGACTATAGCTTACAAATCGGTCAAACAGGAAAGATCGTCACTCCTCAGCTATATATCGCTTGTGGAATAAGTGGGGCGATTCAGCATCTTGCAGGGATGAGTCAGTCTCGCACCATTATTGCAATCAATAAGGACCCGGAGGCACCTATTTTTTCCGTTGCTGACTACGGAATTGTCGGGGATTTATTTCAAATTGTCCCGTTATTGCGCGACGAGCTACTAGCATTGAAGCAAAATTAAAAAACACTTGCATATTTTAATAGGTTCGTGGTATGATACTTCTTGTCGCTAATAGACAAGTTGTGGAGCTGTGGTGTAGAGGCCTAACATGCCTGCCTGTCACGCAGGAGACCGCGAGTTCGAATCTCGTCAGCTCCGCCATACTATGTAACCTAAAGTCAATTGCCCTGGCAATTGGCTTTTTTTGTTGTCTATATTAAAGGCTGCCCCTTTTCAGGAACAGCCCACAGTAACTTAAAGCCAATTAAATTTTGAATTTAGATAAACGATCCATAAGCTCCATTACCATTGAGGACAGCGCTTCTGAGGATGTTGCTACCTCTTGCATCGATGCAAGCTGCTGCTCAGACGCTGCTGCAACCTCAGCGGCATCACTCATCGTGCTGCTAGCATTGCTAGAGAATTTATCAACCGTCTCGGATACGCCATTCGAGCTTGCAAGCAATTGCTCAGCAGCTGCAGATACCTCAGTAATCTGCTCATTGACCTGCTGTACTTCGGCATAAATCTCAGCGAAAATTTGTCCTGCTTCATGCACCGAGGTAATACCTGCCTTCATCTGGCTTGTCCCTTCTACCATTGCTTGGGATGCAAGATTGGTTTCCTCATATACCTCTTCAATTAATGATGCAATATGTGTTGTCGCTTCCTTCGTTTGATCTGCTAAGTTGCGAATTTCCCCAGCAACAACTGCAAATCCTTTGCCGTGCTCACCTACACGTGAAGCTTCAATCGCCGCATTAAGTGCAAGCAAATTCGTTTGCTGACTGATTTTCGCGATGACCTCAGTAATTTGCTTAATCTGATTTGATTTAGCTGCCAGTGCCATAATCGCACTGCTAGATTGATTCACTGTCTGTTGCAAAGAATTCATCTGCTCGACCGTTTGCTGCATTTTACTACGTCCTACCACAGTGCTCTGCTCAGCAACCTGAGATGATGTTGCCGCAATTGTAGACGATTCAGCAATTCGCTCGATGCCTTGCGCCATCTCTTTCATCTCTGCAGCAGTCGTTCCTGCATATTCATATTGCGTTTCGGCGCCAGATGCCACACGTTCAATCGCATTAGCAATATTGCTTGATGCAGCTGCAGTTTGCTGCGAGCTTGCTGTCATTTCCTCGGAAGTCGCACTAACATTATGGCTAAGGTCGGTTACATGACGGAACATTTCACGTAATCGCTCACTCATTCTATTAAAGTTTTGAGCCATAATGCCAAACTCATCCTTGTTTTTAATATGTAGTGTTTGAGTTAAATCTCCTTCAGCAATTTGCCCTAAGCTATAGTTCAGCTTGTTAAGCGGCTGCACCACCCATTTACGAATAAGAATAATAATGAAAGCAACAAATACAATTGTCGCGCAAAGTGAAATAATGATCGATGTATTTTTAATGCGATTGTATTCCTCTAATACGACATCCATCGAGGTAACAACCTCTACATACCATGTGTCAGCCTCACTTGCAAAGGATAGCGGAACATAATGCTGTAGCGTATCTTGATCGTCGTTCCTATATTCTAATGTCTCATCATTAGCTAGCCCGGTAAGACCTCTTTCTGAAAAAGCTTCAAAGTTAGCTCCTAACAGCTCTTCATTCCCACCATTCGCAACATAATAGCCTGCTTGTGAGATTAGCCCTACACTGCTATGTTCTGTCGTATGCTGAATCGCTAGCTCCTGCAACGCATTCAATGAGACCATGTAGCTGATTACACCGATAAAATCACCATTTTTATTATGGATTGGCGCACTAACTGGCGTGTATAGAACAGGTCGATCGTAGGAACCGTAATTAATTGGATTAAGTCTCGTAAGCTCATTGCGTTCCTTCGTTTGCACATAAAATAGTGAGGAATCACCGTCTTTTAAGTTTATAATTTGATTACGAATCGAAGTCGAGCCTGATTCAATAAAGCTAACGGCAAATCTACCAGGATCATCACCTTGACTATATAATTGCAAGCCTTTATATTCTGCATCGCGCCCATCAAAGGCATTCGGCTCAAATGCTACTTGAATAAAGAATACATCCTCATCCTCAAGCATATAGCTTTCAATCATCATAATTAGTTGTTCACGAGTAATTTTACCTGTTGCTTGCATGTCAGAAATTAGCTTGGACATCGTTACTAGTGAGCCTGTTTGCTTGTCTATTAACGTTTGAAAGGAAGAAGTAAATGCTCTACTTGCTTCAACTGCTTCTAAGCTCGCCTTTTCAAAGCCTACCTTTTCGAGCTGCGTCATATTGCTAGTCATTAACACCGTACTAGCAATAAAGTATACCGATATCAGTGCTGCGATTAACTTTTGTGATAGCTTAAGTTTCAATGTAGTAAATCTCCTTTAATACTTATTCTAGATGCCGTACACCAATATATCGACATTTTGTTGTAAATTTATTAGAAAATGTTTGAAAATAAAGAGCTAAAAAACATATTAATCTTATAAATGGCATATTGCCGATTCTCGTAACCTTATCGAGCTAATTTCCGTTATAGAAAGCAAGAAATATGGAAATATCCACAGCGAAGAATCAGCTCCAGACATAACTGAAGCCGATCACCTCTTTGTAGTTAAAAGTAGTGAAGAAGATGTACCAGCGATTATAAAACATATTACGGAACTTACAGAGATTACGTAATTTTGATACCTTTCTTAAGGAGCGATGAAATTTGAAGGTAATAATTAAGCCTGCAATTATATCCGTATTGATGCTTCTACTGCTTGCTTGTAACGCTTCTCAGCCTTCTAACGGGGATTCAAGAGAGGAACTACCTAATGTGATCGATGAATGCAGCCATTAACTACATCAAATTCTACCGATTCAAGTCCGACACCTATTGTCATAGTAACAAGCACACCCGAGCTGACAAATACACCTATAGAAATTATTGCAACGAGCACCCCAACACCTACCACGATTATTCCTTTAGAAGAAAGTAACGAAGTTTCGCAATTTGACCCTTAATGACCATCATCTGAAACAACCGTGAATAAGTATGAATGTGAATCAGAGGTGCTACTCTTACTTAGTCTAGTATTAATAATTTCTTTTCCTACAAATAATTCTCTAATGATTTCACCACTCGAATTAACATAAAAGTAATGTACATCCGCCCAACCATATTCCGGCTCTTTGTTAGATATTTTTAAAATGCCATCTTGAGGAATTTGGAATACTAATTTCCGCTTGTTACGCTGGATATGCTCACCGTCCGCTTGATTATACACAATCTGAACCTCACCTATATAATCATTTGGAATCAGATAGATATGCTCGCTTCTTTTATTAATACCATAATTAATTATTAATAACAGGACAATAATCAATATCGCCGTAGCAAACCCCAGTAGCTTGTTCATCTATCTCACCTCCTTTACATTAGTTAAGCTTCTCGGAATTCTCATTCCGTTGTAGACTCTGGCATCTCTGCTAGGGTCTTTTATTGTTTCACCCCCAAATTAGGGTAGGAACAAACTTTCCCTTGACAAATCCAAATCCACCTAATAATCCTCGATTATTTCCTCGGATCGCTCGGAGCAGTAAGAATGGAGGACAAGGTACAAACTACGCACTGGCGTTGAACGCTGTATTAAGCGTCAAAAAACTGACTACAAGCTAGAGGCTTCCCGTGGACGCAGTTCGCGACATTGGGTGACCCCAGTTTACTTCATCGCCATATGCCAACATGCTGATGCTTGGTTTGAGGAAGCGAGAAAAACGGGACTTCCCTCAATGACGGAATGGCTAGCCCACTAAGCAAGAATCGTTCCATATTTTTTTGAACGCCTGTTTTTCAGGTTTTTTGGGATGCATATTTTTGAAAATGACCTTGAAAACAAGATCTCCAACCCATCAACACCATAAATTTATGGATTTGGGCTCAAAATTTACTGGTTAATTGTAAGCGTCAAATAACTCTGTGTATTGACTAAAACAGCCTGTGCTCCATCGTGGATTCACAGGCTGTATGTTATTTGCAGTGTGCTTGAACTTCTGGACTCCATGGTAGGTAAGCATCGAG
>Ga0182739_1000813_pt1 | contig 36250 bp, 32 predicted proteins | sample eDN5th30CBELigBY_FD_128873 | JGI IMG/M metagenome (GOLD analysis project Ga0182739, IMG submission 128873) | Enriched backyard soil microbial communities from Emeryville, California, USA - eDNA 5th pass 30_C BE-Lig BY (version 2) (version 2) | ecosystem: Environmental > Terrestrial > Soil >... | reverse complement strand
GATCCCGCGTGGAAGCGGAGCATCGCGATCTCCGACTTTGTGATTCCCGATTCAGGCCGCCCGCTGGCGGAACGGACCGAAGTCCGCCTCCTCTGGGACGATGGGCACCTTTACGTGCAGGCCCGGCTCGAAGAATCGACCCTCCTGACCGCCAGCCAGCAACAGAGCGAGATCAAGGCCAATGCCACCGAACGCGACGGCAAGGTGATCAGCGACGACTCCTTCCTGCTGATCCTCCGCCCCGAAGGGGGAAAAACCGCGTTGGAATGGACCGTCAACACCCGCGGCGTTTTCAGCGATGCCAAGGCCGATGCCGCCGATCTCTGGACCTCGCGCGACCTGGCATGGAACGCCGGGGCGGGCATCGCCACTTCCATCGGCGACGGTTTCTGGATCGTTGAAATGGCGATCCCGTGGAGCGAACTCGGGCAGAAGGGTCCGCCCTCCCCGGACAAACCATGGCAGGCCGTTTTCGGACGCCATGCCGCCACGCGGGGAGAGAGCGGTTCCTGGAGCCGGAGCAACCGCGGCATCCATTCGCCGCAGGAGTGGGGGCAGCTTGTTTTCGGCGAAGCGGTCCCCGGCGTTGCCGCGCAGCTCCCCGATACGTTCGAACCGGGAGCCAACCGGATGAACCTCGAGCTTCAACCCGGCGACGGCTCCGTCATGCTCACCACCAGGGTGGAAACCGGAAAGGCCCGTCCGCTCCGTACGCGCCAGAACCTTTCGCCCAAGGAATCCTCTCCCGTCGCCCACTCCTTCGAACTCCAGGAAGGGAGCGGGGCGGCACAGTTCTCCTGGGCGTTGATCGACGCCGCCAACCTGCAACCGCTCTACCAGTCGCCGCAGATCAGCGTGGAAGTCCTCGCCTCGAGCGTCCAGCTCCGCCTCTCCACGACGGACGCGTGGCGGCTGCTGCTCAACGACGCCGCGGTCGCTTCCGGCACCGGGGCCGATCGGGAAACCGTCACGCTGCGCCTCCGCACGGGCAGCAACGTGATCGCGCTGGAAACGCAGTCCGGCACGGCGCGCCTCGAACTTCTCTCGCCCGACCTCGGCGATGCGCCGCTGCGCTGGAAAATGAACGCCGCCACCGCCCCGGGGGCTCTGAAGGCCGCCACCGACGATGGCGAATGGGAAACCGCGCCGGTCGCCGAAGATGGTGCCGTGGGTCGCTCGGGAAGCCCGCTCGTCCTGCGCCATACCCTCCTCCTCCAGCAGACCCGCATCTTCCCCGCGCCGCTTCCCGCCCTTTACATCGCGGGCAACATGGTGCAGCAGGTCAGCTTCACGGCCTTCGGCCTCCCCGGTCGCCGCCTGCACGACTGGAAAACCTGGTTTGAACTTCCCGAAGAGGTCGAAGCGATCGGCGCAACCGGCTACTACGGCAGCCGCGAAGGGAAACCGCGCTTCACGCTGCGCAAGGAAGGCGGGACGCTCCTGGTCGAAGCGAGCGCCCCGATCACCGCGCGCCCCTCCGGCGTTTCCCCGATCCTCAACCTCTTTGAAGTCGCCTTCCGGCACCGGGCGGACGACCTCCGCCGGGGCGAACGCGCCCTTTCCCCGATGCGGCACTACAGCCGCGCCAACGACGCCACCGTCTCCGAACTTGTCCAGCAGACGCCGGTTGTCCTCCTCCCGCCCATCAACGGCAAGGCTCCCGAAAAGCTGACCTGGCAGATCTGGACCAGCTATTTCGCCGCCATGGACAACGCGGAGATCCGCGCCGCCGCGACGGAGAGCGCCCGCGCCGCCGGGTTTAACGACCTCGTGGGAGCGCGCCGCGCCGACCTCGCATCGACCCCCGGCCTCCACAGCACGATGCTGGTCAACTTCAAGAGCCATTCGCTCAACCTCGGCCCGTGGCTTGCGGAACACCCCGAAGCCCGCCTCATCCGCGCCGACGGCCAGCCCGACCCGGGCCTGATGTGCGCCACCCTCCTTCTCGGCGACCACTGGAAGGAAGTGGTCGACCCGTTGTTCCAGGCATGGTGGGCCGACCGCAAGGTCCACACCGTCAACTACGACTTTGAAGCGCCGCCGATGCGCGGTCCGCACTCGTGCTTCTGCGAACGTTGCCTCAAAGCGTTCCGCGCCGCCGCGAAACTGCCGGAATCGACTCCGCTGGATGGCGGGATCATCCAGCGGGAACACCTCGCGGCCTGGACCGACTTCATGGCGCGGCGGGTGGCGCAAGTTTTCCGGCTTCTCAAGGAGAGCACCCACGCGCTGCCCGGCAAGGTCACCTTTGAAGGTTACAGCGGCTACCAGACGCCCGACAATGCGGCCCGCTACGGCGTCGACTGGCGTTACGTCGGCGAGTTCAAGGCCGCCGACCGGATCGGCGTCGGCTACGGGCGCGATGTGACCGCGATCAACGACACGATCCGCGCCGCAGACGGCATTCCGGTCATCCTGGGCGAACTCGTCACACCGTACATGAAGGAGACCCTCGACTTTTCGCGCCCGACACGCCAGTTGACCAAGGCCAACCTCCTGCGCCGTTCCATCGACTCGACCGGCGGCATCCTCGCCTACCATACGCAGAACATGGACGGGCGCTCGTGGCGGGCGGCGGGCGAGGTCTCGCGGCTGGTCGCCGCCTATGAACCGCTTTTTGGAACCCTTCGCGCCGGGACGCTCCCCGGGCAGTCGCCGGATGAAGTCGCCCTCCTGCGCGGAGCGGAGCAGGCGCTCCTCTGCGTCATGAACACCGGCCCGAAGGAAAAAACCTATCGGCTGACGCTACCCAAAGAACTGGGCCCGGCCACGGAGTTCTACTCCGGCAAGGTGTTGAAGCCGGGCGAAACGCTTGAAATCACCCTGCCGCCCGGCGAAGCCGCCGTCTACGCCACCCCTTAACCAGAAAGAAACGCCATCATGAAAACCGTGCTTAAAGGAATCGGACTGGGATTACTGGTCGCCGCCGCCCTGCAAATCAACGCCGCCGATGCGAGCGCCGCCGTCTTCACCAGTTTTGAAACAACGGAAGGGTTCACCCCCGGAGGCCGGTCGAATACAGCCGGCTGGAGCACCAGTAACAGCACCCGCGTCCGTGTTTCCAACGGGACCGGCGAACCGGCCCTTGACGGCAGCTACTCCATGCGGCTGGAAGCTCCATCCACCGGAACCGCAACGGTCGTAGCCTACAACTGGGAATGGGCCGATGCCGCAGAGCGGCTCGATACCTATTCCTTTTCCTTCACCAACCCCGATGCCACGTATCTCAAACTGGGGAATGTCGCCTGGGTCTATATCCGACTCGCTGATGAAACCAGCGTCCGGAATTTGCAGTTCTATGTCAGGTACGGCAATGAGTCCACAGACCCCCACCGCATCGCCTACAAGGTTGCCAACGGCTCCGACAGTCTTACCGATGGCTTCAAGAATATAGAGCAAAGCAGCATGAACTTTGCGGATTGGAACACCCTCACCGTAACGTTTGACTTTGAAGCCAAGACCTACAGCCTGACGCTCCAGGGCACCTCCGCCACGCCGATCGCCGTCGCCAGCAACATTGCGCTGCCCTCCTCATGGAACGTCACCGGCATCATCGGCACCCAACTGGTCTCTCCCGGCACCGGTACGGTCTATTATGATTCCCTGAATGCGTATCGGGCGATTCCCGAGCCGTCCACCCTCGGCATGTTCGGGCTGGGCGTGCTTCTCTTCGTCGGCTGGAACGCGCGCCGTCTGGTCTTGCCTCCGCTGGTCTGATACGTTCCCCTGCGCCACCCTCCCACCGATGAACCGCCCAAAACAGAAAGGCTTCACCCTCACGGAGATGCTGATCGTCGTCGGCGTGCTGCTGGTCCTCGGGCTGCTCGGGTTTCCCGTCATCGTCGCCCAGGCGGAGAAGGGGCGTACGGCGGCGTGCGTCGTCAAGCTGCGCAACCTCGCCGTCATCATGACGCAGTTTCGCACCGAACGCAGCCAGCGGATGTGGAATCTGAAGGCGGTGGCCGACGGCGGCGAAGGCGGCGCTCCGCCGGTCGTCACCTTTTACCGGTATGGGTTGATCCGCTCCGCCAGCGCAATGTGCTGCCCCTCTGCGGTCGACCCCTCGGCCGCCAACCCCGAAAGAAAGGCGTGGATCACCGGCGGCACCGGTTCGCCGGACTTTGTCCGCAATATCGCGAGCGAACCGCTCTCCTACGCCGTCAACGGCCAGGCTTTCTACCAATACAGCGCCTACCGCAACTCCTCCGTCACGGTGGCCAGCTTTCACTACTACAACGGCCACGAAGGCAAACTCCCCCTCTTCATGGATGGCAAGGTGTTCCAGCTCAACCAGACTTCCTGGCAGCCCCCGATGCGTTTTACCCGGCTCGCCCTGCGGCATCAGGACCGCTGCAACGTCCTCTTCATGGACGGTCATGTCGAATCGCTCGATCGCCGCGGCGCGGAACGGCTCGACCCCCATGGCGGCACGAGCCCCGCCTGGCTCAAGGATTACGGCGTGGCGGATTGACGCCCCGGGCGGTTTCGGTTTCACTGACGGCTCCCATGGCCAGCAAAAGCCTGACCCAGTTCCGCGCCCGCGTCCTCCCGGATTCTTCCGTACTGCTCTGCGCCTACCTCGGCGCGGAGGCGTTCAAAAACCGGGAGAGCGCCCCGCCGCCGGTCTTCCGGCTCTACCGCAGGCACGAGCCCGATTTCCTTTTCAACCGCGACTACGCCGACTTCTTCGACGGCCTTTCGTGGACCGGGGCCGACCTCCTTTTTGAAGGAGAGGCCGCCCTGCTCAACGAACGAAAGTGGGAATACCGCGATACCACGGCGCAGATCGGGCAGACCTACGCCTACTGGGCCACACTCAAGGGAAGCGAAACGCCTCCCGCCGGACCGTGCGCCGTCAAGGTGCGCCACCCCGAGGTCTGGTGGCCGTACGCCAAACTGGAGGAACGCCTCAACCGCCTCGCGCAACGTCATCCCGACGCCGTGACCCTCACCTCCCACGGCTCCTCCACCCGGCAGCGCCCCATCCCCGGGATCACGATCGGTCGCCAGCCGCCGGAGATCGCGCTCGTCGGTGCCGTTCACCCCGGCGAATCGGGGCCGGAACTGATCGTCCCCGTGCTGGAGCAGCTTCTGGAACACGAGCGCCCGCTTCTGGAAAAAGTCGGCCTTGCCGCGCTCCCCTCGGTCAGTCTCGACGAACGCGAACGCCAGGTGGAGGGTTGCCCGCACTACCTGCGGACCAACGCCAACGGGGTCGATCTCAACCGTAATTTTCCGGCGGAGTGGGAGACGATTGAGTATGGCTACGGCCTCATCTCCTCCGACCGCGACGCCGTCACCTACCGCGGCCCGTTCGCCGCCTCGGAAAACGAAACGCGCACGGTCATGGCGTTCATGGAAACGCACCGCCCGAAAGCCGTCTTCTCCTTTCACTGCCTTGCCGGGATCTGCTCCCCGGTCTTTCTGACCACCCGCAGCGGCGCGGACCACCCCGTCTTTCAGGAAGCGTGCGAAGCGTGGACCCGCCCGTATGCCGAGGGCTACTACGGGCAAATGCGTGAACCGGCGGTCAAATATGCCTGTAGCGCGGGCAGCCTGCCGCACTGGCTTTATCTTCAAAGCGGCGTGCCATGTTTTGACCTCGAATGGGACGGCGACGCGGCCACGAAAGGATGCATCAACGACCTCACCACGCCGGAGATGATCGACGACTGCGCCCGCCGCCACTTTGAAGGCATCCGCGCCGTGCTTCAAAGCCGCCTCAGGTAGCCAAAAGCCGCTGTTGGGAAAGGTGTTCGAGCAGAAGGTGAAAATAGATCAACCCCGCGTAAGGGCGGCGCGGCTCCAGCAACCGGCGGGCGGCGGCGTCATCCGGCGTGGTTTCCAGGCCGAGCCACTTTTTGAGCCCGTTGAGCGCACCGGCATCGCCTGTCGGAAAAAGATGAACCCGGCCCAGCCCCCGCAGCAGGACGTACTCCGCCGTCCACGGCCCGACCCCCCGGAGGGTGCGGAGGCGCTCGATTGCCGCTTCGTCGGAAAGCGGCTCCACGGCTTCCAGCGTCAATCCGTGCTCCTGCCCGGCAAACGCCCGGGCCAGTTCCACCAGCGCCCTCCCTTTCTGATGCGAAAACCCGAGACCGCGCAACGCCTCCGGCGAACTGCCCGCCAGTGCCTCCGGCAGGGGAAAACCGTGGGCTTTTCCCTCCGGCCCGGGCAGCGCCGGGCCGTAGCTCGCCGTCAAACGGTTCAGCAGCAACACCCCGACGGTCAACGAAACCTGCTGGCTGCAAATGCCGACGACGATGCTCTCGAACAACGTCGCAAAACGGGGCGGCTTCATGCCGCGAAACCGTGCGGCCAGCCGGTGAAGCGGTTCGTCCTCCCGGGCCAACCGGTAAAAGGGAGCGAGGTCGATCTTCAACCCGAGCAGCCGCTCCAGCATGGCGCTCACCACGCTGCGGCCCTCCGCCTCCAGCGCCGCCCCCTCCACTGCCACCCGGAGCCGGGGCGCTTCGGGAGGCCCGGTCTGCGTCACCGCCACTTCCACCCATTGCCCGGCCACCGGGAGCACCCGGCGGTAAGTCGTCCCGTCCCACCGGTCAAGCGCGTTGGTGGCATGACGGCGCAACGTCCAGACCGCCAGTTCCAGTCGGAACGGCGGGACGGGGTCGAGGAAAAAAACCGGCCGCATGATCGCTACCCTTCCACCGGCGTCTCCGGCGTCGGGAGGATCAACTGATAAAACGCCAGGTCGAGCCAGCGGCCAAACTTGAACCCGGCGTGCCGGATCGTCCCGGCATGGCTGAAGCCGAGCCGCTCGTGAAGCGCGACGCTGGCGCGGTTGCTTTCGTCGATCCCGCCGATCATGACATGGTATTGCCGCTCCTGCGCCGTGGCGATGAGTTGCTGCATCAATGCCAGTCCAAGCCCCTTGCCGCGATGCTCCTTGTGAACGTAGACCGAATGTTCCACCGAATACTTGTAGGCGGGCCAGGCGCGGAACGTGCCGTAGCTGGCAAAGCCGAGAAGCCCGCCCGAAGGCGAGACCGCGCCGATGACGGGATAACCGCCCGCTTCCTTCGCCCGGAACCAGCCCGCCATGCTTTCAAGGGTGCGCGGCTGGTAATCGTAGAGCGCGGTGGAGTGGAGGATCGCCTCGTTGAGGATCGCAAGAATGGCTTCGGCGTGAGGTTCGTAAGTGCAGGCAATGAACTTCATGGCATCGAAACCTTTCACATGGGTGCTAGCAATGAATCTCCGACAATGCCACGGGCCGCCCCTCGCGTTTCGACTTCACGGCGGCGAGGCACATCCGGACCGCGCGCACGGCGTCCTGCACCGGGCTCACCGGCTCGCGTTCCCCGCGGATTTCGCGGACAAATTCCCGGAGCATCCGCGCGTGGCCCTTGTCCGGCTCGGCGGTGAATTGCTTCATCATGTCGCCGCCGGCAGAGGCTTCGCTACAGGCGGCTTCCTTCTTCTTGAGCCAGCCGTGCAGCCCCCCTTCGGTGCCGACCGCGGGGTGCCGGTCGCGCAACATCGGGTAGGTGGTGATCAGCGGTGCGCCTTCGATCCCTGCCGTGCGGACTTCCACCATGTGGTCGACCGCCACCACCCCGCCGCGACCGATCGCTTCGTAAAGCTCCTTGGGATAGCCGAAGGAACCATTGGCGGAAGAGAGGATCGAGGCGATATGCCCCCCTTCAAACTTCACCGAAATCTGGTGAACCAGGATGCCGCTGAAGGTCGTCATCACCTCCACCGGTTCCGCCTGCATGAACCAGGCGGCGATGTCCATGAAGTGGGTATCCTCGGAAAGCATCAGGCCGATCTCCGCATTCTGGCCCTGAAGGTGGACGTTCTTCCAGCTCCACCAGTCGTCGTTGATGCGGATCGACATTGCCGCGATCCCATCCTCATGGTCGAGCTTCGCGCGCCCGGCCCCTTCGCGGTTGTAGCGCCAGCCGCACGCGCCCGGGGCTTTCATATGCGCGGCAAAGATCCGCTGCGCATCGACCATCGCCGGGGAACAGCGCCGGTTGTGCCCGACGCAGAACGGGATGCCGGAAGCCTCCACCAGCCGCTCGATCTCCAGCGCCTCCTCGAGGTTTTTGGCCAGCGGCTTTTCGCAGTAGACCGGCTTGCCCGCCTTGGCGGCCTCTTCGATGATCGGCACCCGGAACTTCTCCGTCGTCGCCACGATCAGCGCCTCGACCTCCGGGTCGTGGATCACCGCGCGGTAGTCGGTCGAAAGCTTCACGTCGGGAGCGATCGCGCGGCATTCCTGCAACGCCTTTTCATCAAGGTCGCAGCAGGTGTGCAACGTCGTCACGTCGGTCTGCAGGAGGTTGGGAAGGTGCAGGGAACGGGCGAGCATGCCCGCCCCGATCACCGCGAAAGAGATCGTGTCTTGAGCCATTGAGGTGTGGTTTCTTGTCGGAAAATTCGAACGACGATGGAAGCCGGGAACAATCAGTTCCCGCCTTTTTGCGCGGCCACGTGCTTGAGCACCGCCTCGTGCATCTTCTGGATGGCTTCCTTGCTGTTGTGGTGGCCGGAGGTGATGTCGTTGAAAATCTCCTTTTCGGAAGCGAGGTGGTTGTAAGCCGCGTAAACCGTCGTCGGCGGGCAGGTGGTGTCGATGAAACCGACGGTGAAAAAGCCGGGCGCCTTGGCGCGGGAGGCAAAGTTCACCGCATCGTAGTACCGGGCCGCTTCGAGGATGGTCGGGTCAGGCTTTCCCTTGACGACCGGGACGATCTTGGGCCATCCCGCGATCCGCTCGGCCACGGCGCCGCTCACGTCGCACAACGCCGGAACGCCGGCGACGAAAAAGGTGACCCTCGGGTCGAGCCCCGCCGCCGCGATCGCCTGCGCCCCGCCCTGGCTGGTGCCGGAGACGATGACGGTCTTGCCGTCCCACTCGGGTTGCGTCGTCAGAAAATCGATCGCCCGCACGAGCCGCAGGAACATTCCCTGAAAATAGATCGTATCGCGCGATTCACGGCCCGAAAGCCGGTAATCCTTCAGTTCCCCCTTTTCCTTCTCCCGGTAAAATGCCTTTGACTCCCCGTTGGGCAACCCGTGGGCGTTGATGTCGAGCGCGATCAACCCCTGCTTTGCCCACGCGACCGGTCCCCCAAGCCCCGCCGAGCGCACCCCTGCGCCGTGGGTCGTCAGGATCGCCGGAAGGGTGCCGGGCTGCGCCCCTTTGGGCCTGGCGTAATACCCTGAAACCGGCGCGCCGACGGAATCAGCCTGGAGGTCGAAGGTCTCCACGCCCGCTTCGGGCGATTTGACCTCCGTCAGCCGGGCATTGACCGGCACGGCGGCGAGTTCCTCCTTTTTGGCGTTCCAGAAGGCGTCAAAATCTTCCGGCGTCGGCAGGCTCGGGTAGATTTCCGAAGGATCGACCGCCACGCCGCTCAACGCCGTGATCTTCTTGCCCCCTTCGGGCTGGAACGTCGCCATGCATTGGAGAAACCCGGCTTCGTTCAGGTGCGCTTTGACGGCCGCCTCGCCGTTCGCAAGCTCGGCGCTTCCCTTCTGGAACGGGCCGACGCCATCCTTGGAAACCCTCCACTCCACGGTGACGCCGTTGACCGGTTCCCCTCCGTGGGTCAGACGGAGGGTGTAGGTCACTTCCTCCCCCTTTTTGTAAAAGGCGTCGGCATGGTCAGCCGAAATCACCAGCGCATACTCCGGCGCGGCAGGGGTGGCTTCCGGGGTCGCTGTCGGCTCCTGAGCCACCGCGCCCGGCAAAACAACTCCCAACCAGAACAGGACTGCAAGAGCCCTCCATGAACAAAAGCGAAAAGAGAGACTGGCCATAGTATCTGGAGAGCGATTTTTACTGTTGCCTCTCCCGGTCGTCGAGCAAATTGCAAAACATTCGGGGTCAACTCTTGAAATTCGACGTCGGGTTTCAAGAGTTGCCCCCTGCGCACTTTCTCACACCGGCAGCGACAACCCCTTCCCGGCGATCAACGTCCGCCAGTCGATCAGTTCGCCGAGCATCTCGCCCGCGATCTCGCGGGTGAGGCGGAGCGTCTCCTCCCAGTCGGCCTCTTCGCAGGCGTCGAGTTCGCTCTTTTTCGCCTCAAAAAACTGCACCATCATGACGGAACGCGAACTCAAGCGCAGAAACTCGCCATGGGTGCGGACGGCGGCCACCGCCGCGCCGAGGGTCGGGAAAAAGATGGTGAGCACCTTGATCCAGTAGGAGAGCCGCCCCTGCCAGAACGGCGAGTCGATCGCCGCGTTTCTGGCGTATTGCGGGTAAAGATGGTAGACGGCGGCGCGCGCGACGACCCCGGCGAGGCCGAGCAGGAAAAAGAGCATCGCAACGTTGAAAAGCCGGTCGGCCACCTGCGCCTGCCAGCGGGCCGTCGTCCGGTGGTAGGCCGCCTGCGCCTCGATCTGCACCTCGCAGAAAAACTTCCGGTGAGCCTTGAGGTAGGCGGGATTGATCGCCGCCGAAACCAGCCCCGCTTCGCGCGCCATGCCGCGAAGGAGTTGCTCGATCCACGGCGGCGGCGCACGCAGCCCGCCGTCAAAGCGCGACAGCCGCTCCACCCCCCACCCGAGCGGAAAGATGAAATGAAGCGCGCGGAGCTGTTCGGCCAGCAGCCGGTACTCCAGCGCACGCAGGTGCCACTGCTTCTTTTTCTCCACGCTCACCAGCACGATCAGGCAGACCACCGACAGAATCTGAAGCGCGAACCCCTGCCACGCCAGCGCCGAAAACGAGCCGATCACCGCGCAGGTCATCGCGACCACCCCGAACAGATAGCGAAACAGGTAGGCGCACCGGAACGCCCCCATGTAATAGAGCGCGAGGTGATCCGCCCAGGCGTAGTGCGGGAGCAGCGTCTCGTGCAGCCGTGCGCCGACCGCTTCGGGCAGTTCCGAGTGTTCCCGCCACGTCTTCGCCGCTTCGGCCCGGCCGGTCTCCAGATACGGCGGGAGCCGCAGCGGGATGCCCCACGGCTTGCGCAGGCAGACGACGTTGCGGAACCACGTAAACACCGCGCCGTAGTTGGTCCGCCGCTCGGTTTCACGGAAATAACGCGCCCGGCGGCCGATGCTCTCCGCGTCGCCGACGAGCCCCCGGTGCAGCCGCTCCCGCAATGCTGCGGGCCACGGACGCCCCCGGTGAGCCCCCAGCATCTCCACCCGTACGCACGGTTCAAGGTCCGGGTCCGCCGGTTGATGGGGGCGGATGCGGATGACCGGGATTCCCTTTGCCAAGGCATCGGAGACGATGTGCGCCGTGCCGCCGCGCTTGCGGGTGCGGTCGTCATCCATCACCGCGAGCAAAAGATCGCTCTGTTCGAGCATGACCCGCCCCGCGTGGAGGTAGGCGGTTGCCTCGTCGTCGCGCCGGCCGTCGAGTTCCAGCACCGCCGTCGCCGCTGCGAGCAGTTCGCGGTACTCCGCGCGCGACTCCGGCGTCTCAAAATCGCGCTCATACTCTCCCCGGGAAAATGGCAGGGGAGCCTGGATCTCCACCCCCAGTTCCAGCGCGACATGGGCGGCGATCCGGTCGGCCCCTTCGGCGAGGGAGGTCACCAGCCGCAGCGCCCCGGCCCCCTCCACCCGCTCCAGCCCGGCGTCGATCGCCAGTTCCGGTGCCAACCCCGCCACCGCCGTCACGATCTCCCGGATCGCCCGCGCGATCTCCGGCGTCTGCTCCACGGGCAGCCGGGGATGGCGGTGCCCGGTGATGCCGATGTTGAGCACAAACCGGGGCTTGGGAGGGCGAAGCGACGCCGCAGGACCGCGACGCATGGTCGGCTCGCTTGAGAAAGGCGCTTCTTGCGGGGAAACAGGGGTGGACATCACGTTCCGACCTTCCATAAGCCGATTTCATGCCCGGAGTCAATCCGGTGGCGCGAAACTGGCTGCGAGATCGGACTATCCAACCCCGGGAGGCGTGGGATAGAGTCCTCCCCGTTCCGACCATGCCGCACGAAGTCTTTCTTTCCTACTCCACCAAGGATGCCGCCGCCACGGAGGCGGTCTGCCGGTTCCTGGAGGAAAAAGGGGTGCGCTGCTGGATGGCCCCGCGCGACATCCCCGTCGGGCACGACTGGGCGGAGGCGATCATCGGCGCGCTCAACCGCTGCCCGGTGATGGTCCTCATCTACTCCTCCAACGCGAATGCGTCGATGCAGGTGACGCGCGAAGTCCAGCGGGCGTTTGAAAAGGGGCTGGCGGTCTTCCCGTTCCGGATCGAAGCGGTCGAGCCGAACCCGGGGCTGGAGTATTACCTCGGCTCGGTCCATTGGCTCGACGCGCTCACCCCGCCGCTGGAAGCCCACATGGGAAAACTCTCCGCCGAGGTCGGGAAAGCGCTCCGGCGGCATGCGGAAGGGGGGTCCGCCATGACCCCGGCCCCCGTCAGCGGCGCTCCACGACGGCAACCGGCCGCGCCCCCCCGCGCTTCGCGATCCGGAAAAAAGGTCGCTGCCGCGCTCGCCGCCTTTCTCGTGGCCGGGGGAGTTGCGTGGTGGATCGCCTCCGGCGACGAAGATGCTTCCCAATGGAATATCACGATCAGTTCCACCCCTCCTGCGAAGGAAACGCCCGCCCCTTCTCCCGCCGCCGACGAACCCCCGGCCACCGTCGCCGTCGTGGAAGCGACCCCGGTTCCGGAGCCTTCCCCCCAACCGACCCCGCCGCCTCCTCCCGCCGCCGCGACTCCCGCCGAGGCAAGCCGGGAACTGCCGTGGCGCGACAGCCTCGGCCGGGCGTACCTCCCCGTTTCCGGGACGGAAGTCCTCTTCGCGCTCTGGCCGACCCGGGTTGACGATTACGAGCTTTTCGCCCGCGCGACCGGCACCGAATGGCCGCAGGCCGGGTTCGACCAGGGGCCGGACCACCCCGCCGTCAACGTCACCTGGAACGACGCCCAGGCGTTCTGCGAATGGTTCACGGAACAGGAACAGGAGGCCGGGCGTCTCCCCGAAGGGTACCGCTACCGCCTGCCGACCGAAGCCGAGTGGGACCGCGCCGTTGGGCTCGACCCCTCCCAAAAAACCGGTGAAAGCGAAATGTCGTACCCGTGGGGGAACCAGTGGCCCCCGCCGCCGGACGCGGGCAACTACGCCGCTTCGCTGGAGAGCGACCCTTTTGCACATACCTCGCCCGTCGCCAGCTTCGCGCCGAACCGGTTCGGGCTCTTTGACATGGGCGGCAACGTCTGGCAATGGTGTGCCGAAGAGCCGGGACCCGAATACCGTACCGCCCGGGGCGGCTCGTGGAAAAGCGGCACCCCCCGGGAACTCGCGCTGAAGGAAGCCCGCCTGCAGGTCGCCGCGGTCTACCGCAACCCCGGTTTCGGCTTCCGGTGCGTGCTCGCCCCGGCACCGTAAAACCTTTACCCTTCGCTCCATCATGAAACCCGTGCGACCTTTTTTCCTCGGCATCGCCTTCTCGCTCGGCACGCTTGCGCCCGCCCCGGCGGATGCCCCGCAGCCAACCCCTCCCCGGCACCTTCACCGCACCACCGTCGGCGAGTTGCACGAAGCGACCGTCTCCTCCGTCTATCTGGAACGGGTTGGCAAGGAGATGCGCGGCGGCACGGCGCAGGTGATCGTCAGCATTTCCCAAAACCCGTTCGGCGCGCCCGCCGTCGGCGTGCTGGAGGAGTATTTTGACGGGATCGGGAGCCAGTATCGTTCCTCGGTCTGGATCGCCGCGATGGCCGCCTCGCAGGCTTCGAGCGGGATGATCAACGACCGCCGCTTCACCGTGCAGGTCGGCAGCCGCGCCGACGGCCCTTCCATGGGGTTGCTCGTCACCGGGACGATGCTCGCCCTGCTCCAGGGTGCGGAACTGCTGCCGGATGTCACGCTCACCGGCGCGGTCAACCCCGACGGCACCGCCGGGCCGGTCGGCGGGCTGGTGCTCAAGCTCGAAGCGGTCAGGGAGGCCGGGTTCAAGACCTTCGGCTACCCGGTCGGCTGCCGGATGGAGACCGACCCCCGCACGGGCAAGCTGATCGACCTGGAAGCGCGCGGGCGCGAACTCGGGCTCAAGGTCGTCGAAGTGCGCAACCTCTACGACGCCTACGAACTGCTCACCGGCAGGGAATGGCCGCGCGTCACCCCGCTGGCGGAAAGCCGCCTCGCCCTTTCCGGGCCGCTCGCCACCCGCATCGCCGAAGCGTGCACCGGGCTCGGGGACGACCTCGAACGCCGGGCCGCCGCGCTGGGTGACAAGGCGCAGGCGGTCGCGGCAGCGGGCAAGACGCTTCCCGTCAACGGCAAGGCGCTCCCGGAGGTCGATCGGATGCTCCACGATTTCTCGCGCGACCACGAGGCCGCCAACCTTTTCCGGCAACGCGCCAAGGAAGCGACCGCCGGCGGGGCGATCGCGCAGGCGTACCTGAACCTCCGCGTGGCCGACCAGCTTTTCGGCATTGCGGAGGTGGAGGAAGCGCTTCTCCGCCCGTTGCTTCAGAAAAAAAGCCGGGAAAATGCGGTCGCCGCCTGGAAAACGATCCACCGCGACGCGCAGCAGGAGGCCGGGAAACATCTCCTCGCGCTCAAGGAACTGCTCCGCTCGCGCACCGGCGACGAAACGCTCGGCGAGCGGGTCGATGTTCTCCACAGCTACCTGCAATATGGCGAAGCGCTGGTCGATTACCTCTTCGCCCGGCAGCAGGAGGCCGAAATCACCCGTCTTTTCGCCCGGGCCGAAGGGGAAGACTTCCCCCGCCTGCTCGAAGCGCTCAAAGCCACCACCATCAGCTACACCCGCGCCGCACGCCGCGCGGAGACGACGCTTGAGTGGTCGAAATTCACCGCGCAGCCGGGCCCGCCCGTGGTGGTCAGGCCCGAGCTGTACGAGAAGCTCGGCAAAGCGTACGCCTCCGCCTCCGCCGCTGCGATCGGCTACCTCGACGCGCTCATCATCCAGCGCGACGCCCGCAACCGGGGGATGACCCGCGAACAAGCCTCCGCCGCCTTTGAAAGGGAGGAGCGCGACTACGGCTTCATCAAGGCTGCCACCCGTTTTGCGGAGCGGGAGTTGCAACCCGGGGCAACGGGCGACCTCTCCGTCCCGACCGAACCGCTGGAGCGTTTCACCACCGCGCTCTACGCCTACACCGGCGCGTCGTCGCTTTTGATGAAGCATTACTCCTTCCACGCGGAACTGCCGACCGATGGCGGGACCGCCCCGGGCTCCTCCGCGTTCATCCGGCGAAAGGCGCTCTCCGCCACGCTGGATGGCGCACGGGAACGGGTGCTCGAAGAATCGGCCAAGCTCGAGATGGAAGCCGGAATCGTTCCCGACTCGATCAAGCTCAACTTCGACCTCGCCACCACCCTGCGCGACGGCAACAGCGACGCGGAACGGCTCCTCGCCCTGCGCGCCTACTGGCGCTGCAACCTCCTCTGCTACCTGACCCGGCTCCTGGCCCGGCAGGAGTGATGTTTTTGCGGGTCAAAAGAGATCGCATTTTCTCCGCGGCGGCCCATAGTCTGCTCCCCAATCCTCTCAATCATGAACTTCCAGCTCACTCCTCTCCTCTTCAAAGGGATGGCGGCCCTGGCGCTCACCTCCCTTCTGACCTCGTGCAACGACCCCGCCGCCACCGGCCTTGCGGGCAGCGTGATGCAGACCGTCGGCAGTTCGGTCGGCTACCATGGCGGCGGTCGCGACGCGGCGCACGCCCTCCATGCGGCGGGGCAGATCGTCGTCGCCTATTCGATCTACCAGTCGTACCGGATCACCCGGGAACAGGAGGAGATCGCCCGGGCGCGCGCGGCGCAGGCGGTCCGCTCCCCGGAGGTCAAACGCTCCAAGGCCAAGTACGTCGCCGTCCCCGTCCCGAAAAAGAAGCCGACCCGCAAGGGACCGAAGGAAGACCTCGTCGTCGTCGACAAGGAGACCGGCGAACCGGTCGACCAGAAGGTCTACGAAACGACCAGCACCTCGCAACTCAGCAGCGGCAGCGTCGGCAACCTCGGCGGCCACGAAGCGGTCGTTTACAGCGGGATGCAGGGGGTCTGATGCCGTGAAAACGCCCATCCCCCCGGAGCGCAAGCGGCTGTTCACCATTGGAACGGCGCTCCTGATTTTCGGCGCGCTGCTCTTCGGCTCGACGTTTGTCTCCTTCTTTCTGCATTTCGGGGAGTTCGATCCCGGGCCTTCCTTCGGCAAGTCGATCGGGCTCCGCGCGTTTTCGGGGATCATCCTCATCGGCGTCGGCAACCTGCTCCGCACGGTGGCCGCGCGTGGCCTGGCCGGGAGCGGCGTGGTCCTCGATCCCCAACAGGCCCGCCGGGATCTGGAACCGTGGTCGCGCATGGGCGGCGGCATGGTCAAGGACGCGCTTGAAGAAGTGCAGACCTCCATCCCGGAGACTACCGCCCCCCTTTCACTCGAAGAACGGCTCCGACGCCTGCGGGACCTTCAGGAAAAGGGGTTGATCTCCGAGGCCGAATACGCCGCCCAGCGCCAGCGGATTCTGGAAAGCGCGTAAGGTTTCCCTCACGCCCGGGGGACCGCCCCCGAAGAGAACGCCCACCTTCAGACTAGGAAAACCTTTCCAAACCTGCTTGGATACGCCCCTACCTATGACTCGCATCGCGGTTCTCTCCGACACCCACAACCGTCTCCCGGAACATCTCCCGCCCCTGCTAAAAGCGGCGGATGAAATCTGGCACCTCGGCGACGTGAGCCTGGAACGGACCCTGCTGCCGCTTTACGAACTGCGCAAGCCGCTCCACATCGTCCGCGGCAACTGCGACGATCACCTCAACTGGCCGTGGGTGCTTGATCTCGAACGCGAAGGGTTCTTCATCCGGCTCATCCACATCCCCCCGGCGGAAGCCCCCCCGGCGATCGACCTCGTTCTCCACGGCCACACCCACGTGCCGCGCAACGAACGGGTCGGCACGGCACGCTTTTTCAACCCCGGTTCCGTCGGCAAGCCGAACAAGGGAGCGCCCGCTTCGTTTGCGTGGCTGACGCTGGAACGCGGGCAGCCGCCGCTCTGGGAGATCGAATTACTCTAGAGGCCCCTGACGCGCAGCGATGAAGCGGTTTTTCAAGATCCTCCGCAGCCTGTTCCTTCTGGCGGCGATCGGCGCGGCCGCCTGGTTCCTTTCCCTGGGGAAACCGGCGGAGGAGACGCCCCTTTCCGGCACCGTGGAGGTCGACCAGATCCGGATCGCCTCGCGCTACGGCGGGCGGATCACCCGGCTCCCGTTCCGCGAGGGGGACCTTCTTAAAAAAGGCGACCTGATCGCCGAACTCGAAGCGCCCGAACTCCACGCCCGGCGCGATCTCGCGGAGGCCGATCTCGAAGAACTCCGGCGCGGCCCCCGCCCGGCGGAGATCGCCGCCGCGGAGAGCGACTGGCGCGCGCTCGAAGCCCAGGCCGGTTTCGCTGAAGCCGACGCGCAGCGGGCGCTCGACCTCGTTAAGAAAAACGCCATGGCGAGTTCCGACGCCGAACGGGCCACCAGCCACGCCGCCGCCCTGAAAGCGAGCGCCGAGGCCGCCCGCCACCGGTACGAACTCCTCAAGGAAGGGACGCGGCCCGAAAAAATCGCCCAGGCGGAGGCGCGGCTGCGGGAGATCGACGCGCAGCTCCGCGAACTCCGGATCACCGCCCCGGCTCCCACCGTGCTGGAGCTTTTGAGCGTCAAACCGGGCGATGTCGTCCCGCCCAACCGCGAACTTGCCACCCTGCTCCTCCCCGACTCGCTCTGGATGCGCGTCTACGTCCCCGCCACGTGGCTGCCCCGGCTCGCGCTTGGGGGAGGCGCCACCCTCCGGGTCGATGGCGACGACGGCCCGCCCTTTGAGGGGAAGATCGAGCAGATCAGCCGCGTCGCGGAGTTTACCCCGCGCAACGTCCAGACGGCGGAGGAACGCATTCAACAGGTCTACGCGGTCAAGATCGCCTTTGAAAACCGCTCGGGCCGCCTCCGGGCGGGGATGTCGGGCGAAGTCGCCTTCCCCGGCATGGGCAACCAGGCCGACGACGCTCCCAAACCGTAATGCCGCCGCAGACACCCCCGATCATCGAATGCATCAACCTGACCCGGAAGTTTGGCGACTTCACGGCGGTGGACGATGTCAGCTTTGAAGTCGCCCCGGGGTCGATCTTCGGCTTTCTCGGACCCAACGGCTCGGGAAAATCGACCGTCATCCGGATGCTGTGCGGGATTCTGCCGCCGACTTCCGGCATGGCGCGGATCGACGGACGCGACACGGCCTCGGGCGGGCTCGCGCTCAAGGAATCGATCGGCTACATGTCGCAGCAGTTCTCGCTTTATAACGAGATGACCGTCGATGAAAACCTCCAGTTCTACGGCAGGCTCTACGGGTTGCGCCGCGACGCGCTGCGCCGTCGGCACCGGGAGATGGTCGAGCTGACCCGGCTCGGCCCCTACCTCCACCGGCGGGCGGCGCTCCTCTCGGGCGGCTGGCGGCAGCGGCTGGCGATGGCGTGCGCCCTGCTGCATGAACCGCGCGTCCTTTTCCTCGACGAACCGACCGCCGGAATCGACCCGGTGGCCCGGCGCGAACTCTGGGATCTCCTCTTCGAGTTCGCGAGCCAGGGGATGACCCTCTTTGTCACCACCCACTACATGGACGAAGCGGAACGGTGTTCGCACGTCGGCTACATCTACCTCTCGCGCCTGATTGTCTGCGGCGTCCCCGACCGGCTCAAGGCGCTCCCCTCGGTCACCCCGCCGGGCACCCGGCGGCTCGATGTCACCTGCGAAAAGGTCACCACCGGCCTCCAGACCCTCCGTCACCACCCCGGCGTCCGGAGCGCCACCATCTTCGGCCAGTCGATGCACCTCCAGGTCGACGATTCCGTGAGCGACGAACACCTCCGCGCCGCGCTCGCCCGCGCCGGGATCGCCAGCGCCGAAATCCGCACCATCTCCCCTTCGCTCGAAGATGTCTTCGTCACGCTGACCGAAGCGGAAGCCAAGGGGTGATCACCCCGCCCTGCGACGCTCCATCTTCAAGCGCACCTCCCTCGCCTGCGCCCTTCTCCGGGCCTTCAGCGCCCCCGCCTCCCACTCCAGTTCCCGGCGGGCCGGGGAACCGGGCGCCATCTGCCGCCGGTAAAGATGCCACAGATAGCGCCATGCGGGCAGAAAGCCGGGGTGCAACCGCCGCGCCGTTTCAAACGAAGCGATCGCGGCCGCCGGGCGCTCCAGATGCGCCTGCGCGACCCCGAGGCAGAAGTGACCGTAAAAATTGGAATAAGTAAGCGCCACGCTCCGCCGCGCCAGCGCCTCCGCCTCCGTGTAGTTGCGCTCCCGGCTGCGGCAGTAGGAGAGGCCCGCCAGCGCCGTCGGCTCCTCCGGGCAAAGCGCGAGGCATTTCCCGTAAAACCGCACGGCGCGCGGCGTGTCGCGAAGGCCGAGGGAAACCAGCCCCGCCCAGCCGAGCAGCACCGGGCGCTCCCCCGCGCAGGCGTCGAGCCGATCAAGGGCGGCGGCGCACGCCGTTTTTCGCTGTTTTTTCAGCTCCAGGTGAGCGCGAAGCAGGATCGCCACCGGCTGGCCGGAACAGGTCTCCAGCAACGCCACCACCTCCTCCGCCTCGGCAAACAGCTCCAGCTCGATCAACCCCCGGGCGAGAGCGCAGGCGTACGCATCGCACTCCGGCTCCCTCTCGTGCAGTTCGTCGAGGATCGGCACCGCCTCCGCCAGGTCGTGTTCCTCAAGCAGCGCCTGCGCCTGAAGCCAGAGTTCCCGGGAGCGGAACCGTTCGCGGATCGCTTCGGGCGTGCCGCGCGGCAGGGCGATTGCCCCGGTTTCGCCGCGCCGCCCGAAATCGCCCGCCTCGTTTTCCCACGACGGCAGCCACACCGGTTCCGGGCGCTCGCAAAACGCCTCCTCCAGCACCCGGCCCTCCAGATCCCTGCCCACGGGCAACCCGAGCAGCGCCAACACTGTCGGCGCGAAATCCTCCAGCCGCGCTCCGTGAAGGAGGGCATCCCCCCGCAACCGCGGCCCTTTCATCACGACGATCCCGTGCCGCTGGTTCCAGGCTCCGGCGGCCTCCTCTCCCCGCCCCCGGAATGCAGGCCGGCACCCTTCCAGGGGCGGAAGACCGCGCGGCGTCACCAGCAGCACGGTTGCCTCCTCCCCGGCGAGTTCCATCAATCGGGCCAGCAGGAGATCGCAGGTACGCCAGAGCGCTTCCCACACCCCGCCGTAGAGTTGCCGGTCCCCCTCCAGGGCCGGTCCCCGAAAGCCGGGGCTGTAACGCGCGAACTCCGCAAAGGCGTCGATGCCATGATAACCGACCGCCGCGAAATCCCAGCCGACCTGTTCCATCCCGTAGGTGATCGCGAGGTGTTCATTGTAAAGCCGCGCGAGATGCCCGGCCAGAACAGCGAGGCGCGGGTCGTGATCCTGATCGACTTCGGCCAGCCGGGGGACCAACTCCGCTAGAAGCGGCGCGGTAAGATCGTTCATGCCGACGCGCAGTTCCCGCAGCGCCGCCTCGTGCTGCGGCGGATGAATCACCCCCGGCGGGAGCGTCGGCAACCGGGCGTAAAGCTCGCTCACCGCCAGCCCCGCGACCGGCTCCGCAGGGTGCGTGGAAGGCCAGTTGCAGACGAGGCTGCGCCCCCCGGCCCGGTGGACGATGTTCCAGAGGGCGTGGCAGGTGCGCGTGGCGCTCCCGGTCCGGCGGGTGAGCGCGTCCGAAGAAGTGACCGTCGGGGCGAAATGCCCGTGCCCGCGGGGCCGCCGCCCGGTCGCCAGCGTGGTCCAGTTCGCGGTATCGTCGTCGAGCGGCGCTCCGGTGCAGACGCCGCTGACGCCGGACTCAACCAACCGCGAAAGCGTCGGCAGCCGCCCCGCCTCCATCAGGGGATGCAGAAATTCCCACGTCGCCGCACTCCACCCGATCAGCAACACTTTTCCTTTCATACAAGCGACCACTTGAGATCCCACCAGGTATCGACCTGCCTGCCGCCGTAGGTCTCAGCCTGGATGCGGATATGGGGATTGCTCTCCCGATGTACCGCATAGGTCAACGTCTGCGGCGGGCAGGGGCGCACCGCGCGGATGCTTTCGCGGGTCACCAGCAGGTACGCGAGCGGGAACCCGGTGCGAAACGCTTCGGAGACGATCTGGTAGGCGATGAACGAATCGCCGCCCTGCGTTTCGCTGAAAAGCGCCGCCTGCACCTCGCCGTCAACCAGCAACAGAAAGGCGTGCCTCGACTGGTAGCCGTACTCACGGTCGAGCTTCGGGAGCAGGAAGGGGGCCTCCCGTTGCAACCAGGCGACCAGCTTCGCCCGCCACCCGCCGATGCCGCAGACCACCTCCAGCTTTCCGGGAAGGGAGTGGCGGCGAAAGGTCCGCTCGAAGATCCGCTCAAAACGTCCGGCAAACGCGGCGAAATCGAGCCGGTAAAGATCGTGGCGACCGGTCGCTTCGAACCCGAGCCCCCGCAGTTGCGCAAAGAGCGGCGTTTTTTCCGACCATGTTCCCTGCGTTTTCAGATAAGGCGCGCCGCGTTCCCGCGCCCGGTCGGCCAGCCGCGTCACCATTTCCGCAGCCTGCACCGGAAAACGCGCCGGAGCGCCCCCGAGTTCAAGCAGCGCCGGAGCGCCTTCCAAGGAAGGGAGCAGCGCCGCCGCCCCGCAGATACGCCCGACCCGCCCGGCAACCATCACCTCCACCTCCGGCTCCACCGCCGCAGCGGCATACGGCAGAAACGGGCTCCACCGCCGCCTCTCCCCGGGGCGCGCGGGGCGGGCGGTAACGCTGACAGGGAGAAGGTATTCGCCGGTTTTCAAGGTTTTCATTCTCCATTGCCAACCTTCAGATGAAAGTATAAATCCATGAAGAATGCCACTGGCCATCCAAGTCGATCGGTTCCGGCGCTTTCGCCGGCAACCTTTCGCACTTTTTCGCGAACTGGCCGCGACTTCGCCGGGAGGCTTTGCAGAAATCGAAGGGGCCCGGCAACCGCTTTACCTGGTGACCCGGCCGGAAAACGTCCACCAGATCCTGGTCGCCCCGACCTCGCGGATGCGCCGCTGGTCCGGCTCCCCTGAACTCCGGGAATTTCTCGGGGAAAGCATCATCAACGCCGGGGAGACCACGCTGCGGCAGAAGACGCTCCCGGCCTTCCATCGCCACCACCTGGCGGCGTGGCAGGCGCAGATCGAAGCGATGGCCCCCGCGCGGCTTGCACCCTGGCTCGGCAGCGGTCCCCTCAACCTGAAACACCGTTTCGAACCGTTTACCATGGAGGTGATCGGCCGCCTCCTTTTCCATGCCGATTTACGGGAAGCCGCCCCGGTCGTCCTGACCCATCTGCAACGCCTCGTCATCCCGACCTACTGGCGGACCGATTTCGATGCACCGCTCACGCCCGGTTTCAAGGCGACCTGCGACGCCGTGCGCGAGCCGCTGCGCCTCGTCTTCGCTCAACAACGCGAAGCGCTGGAAACCAGCCCGATCTTCCGGCTGCTGCGCGCTGAACCCGCCGCGAGCGAGGCGCAGGTTTTCGAGGAATTCTGCGGCTTCATCCTCTCGGCCATCATGACGACGGGGCACACCCTTTCCGCGATCTGCTGGCATCTCGCCCGGCATCCGCAGCTCCAGCAGGAGCTTCGGGAAACCACCCGGGAGGAACCGTTCGAACGGGTCATTCAGGAGGGCCTGCGCCTCTGCCCGCCGGTCTGGCTCATCGGCCGCGAGGCGGTGAGCGACGTCACCCTCTGCGGCGCACCGTTTCCCGCCGGGGCGCTCTTTTTGATCTGCCCCTGGCTGATGCACCGCATCGGGTTCGAAGAGGGAGAGAAATTTTTACCGGAACGCTGGAAAACGAACCCGGAACCGCCGCGCGGCGCGTTTCTGCCGTTTTCCCTCGGGGTGCGCCGTTGCATGGGGCAGTCGATGGCGATGCTGCTGTTGCGGGTCGCGCTCCGTTTCATCCTTTCCCGCTTCACGCTGCACCCCGACGAGCGCTCTCCGGAGTTCCTTCTCCGGCCCGGGGTGCTGCTGACGATGACGGGCGACACCTGGATCACCCTCCAAACTTCATGACTACCGACCTCAGCGACGACTATCTTTTCTCCGGCTACGACGAACCGACCCGGCTCGCGATCTCCTCCTTTCACGTTACCCCGCAACCGGGGCTGATCGTCCCGATTTTAAGCGGCATCTGCTTCTATTTTTTACCCAAGGAGAAACGGGACCTCCCGAGGGATTCCCCGCTGGAGGTCCTGCTGGGAGCCGTGACCGAATGCGGCTCGCTCACGCTGGTGGAATTCCTGCTCGCCGTGGAGGAAGCCTTGAAGATCGAATTCAACAACGCGGAGATGCGCGAAATCAAGGGCCCCGCCGAGTTCCTTGCCCTGGTTAAAAGCAAAATCGCCGCTCCCCCGGCCACCCTCGACGGATGAACGCCCGCCGTGTCGCCATCACCGGGCTGGGGCTCGTCACGAGCATCGGCAACCACCGGCACGAAGTCCTCGCCAGCCTGCGGGCGGGCCGTTCCGGCATCGGCATCCATCCGCAACTGGAGAGCGACCTCTCCCCCGTGCGTCTGGCAGGGATGGTCAAAGGGTTCGAGTTCCCGAGCATCCACCCCCAGAGCTGGACGTGGCCCGAGGGAACGGTGATCCCGCGCGAAGAACTCACCCTGCTCTGCCCCCATGGCGTCTACGCGCGGGTCGCCCTAGAGGAAGCGATCGCGCATGCGGGGTGGAGCGAGGCGATCCTTCGCGACGAGGAGACCGGCCTTTTGACGGCCACCGGCGGCTCGCAATTCGTCAACGTCCTTTCCACGCAAAAGGTGATCCGCTCCGGCCCGTTGCGCATCAACCCCGCCACCGTCGCCGGAGCCCTTCCCGGCGGCATCACCTACGCCCTCAATGCCGCCTACGGCATGCGCGGGGCCTCGGGCGGGATCGTCAGCGCCTGTGCGTCATCCTCCCAGGCGATCGGGCTCGCCTTCGACCAGATCCGCGCCGGACGCCAGAAGCGGATGGTCGTCGTCGGAGCGGAGGAGTGCGACCTCTACTCCATCTTCCCCTTCGCCTCACTGCGGGCGCTCACCCTCTCCCGCGACCCGACCGCCAGCCCGTGCGCCTTTGACGTGGCCCGCGACGGCTTTGCCCTGACCGGAGGCGCCGCCGTCCTCCTTCTGGAAGAAGCCGGGCTGGTCCGCGAGCGGGGCGGCCGGGCGCTCGCCGAAATCGCGGGCTGGGGATGGACTTCCGACGGTTTCAGCGCCACCGCGCCGGAACCCGGGGGGCGCGGCATCGAACGCGCCATGCGCCAGGCGCTCGCGCAGGCAGGGCTTTCCCCGGGAGAGATCGACTACGTCAATGCCCACGCCACCTCCACCGTCGCCGGGGATCGCTCCGAAGCGCTCGCCCTCTCCCGCCTCTTTGCCGGTTGCAGCCCGTGGATCAGCAGCACCAAAAGCCAGACGGGCCACGCCTTGTCGATGGCCGGTTCGCTGGAGGCGGCCCTTTGCGTGCTGGCGATGGAAAACGATCTGGTACCCCAGAACCAGAACCTGCGCCGCCCCGACCCGGTGACCGACGGGCTGCGGCTCGCCCTGCGGCCCGAACGTGCCACGCTGCGATGCGCCCTCTCCAACTCCAGCGGCTTCGGCGGCGTCAATGTCTCCCTGCTCCTGCGCCGCCCCGACCGATAAAAAAAACTGTTCACGATTCCAACAAAAACCTATTTTTTGCCATGAGCTTACCTCGCCCGGGTTCTTCGTCTTCGGTTCGTTCCACCACCGCCACCCTCGCGGCCACCGCCCTGGGAGCCTTCAGCGCGCATGGAGCGGTCATCTATTACGATGGAGCGGCAGGCTCCATTGAAATCGCCAACGGTGCCTATCCCACGCAAACCGGCCCCTCGACCGCGAGTATCGACGCGGAAGGTTACAGCGGCTTCCAAGGAGGCTTTTCCACGGACAAAACCTTCGATATGAAAAACGTGGCGATCACTCAGAACACAGCCAACGGCATGCCCAATATGATTTTTTATGCCCATGCCAACCAGGGCCTGCCGCTCATTCCCGAAGGCACCTTGCTCGACGACTCTTTTTTTGAAGCCCATCAACTCGCCCTCGATAACCGGCTCTTTCTCTTTTTTTATCAGTCCCAAGGCGATGTCCTCGGAGAGTGGAGAGACGGCTCCGACGGATACCTGGCCCTGCGGTTTCAGAAAGACAAGACCAGTTCGGATTATTACTACGGATGGGCACACTTCACCTACGAATTGGAGGAAGATGGCAAGAACGGTAAAATTTCCTTCCTCGGCGGGGCCTACGAGTCGCAACCCAATACCTTCATCACCACCCCCGGCGTCGCCCCCACTCCGGAACCGACGCCGGAGCCGACACCCTTTCCAACCCCGACCCCGCCCCCCATTCCGGAGCCGGGCGTCGGCGCGCTCGCGCTGATGGCGCTGGGAGCCGGGGCCCTGATGGCGCGTCGCCGGCTTAGAGCGCTTAAAGAGAGCGCGTAAACGCCGGTCATCCGGAAACGGCGGCTACTGCTGCGGCTGGTTCGGGATCGCCTCGCGGCGACGCCGCCATTGCCGACGCCGTTCCTCCCGGTCCTGCTGGTTCTGCGACCACTGGAAGGCCCGGCCATTCTGCTGGCCCGGCATCACCATCCGCCGGTTGCCCGGGCCGCGCCATCCGTGCGAGGCGTTTTCCGGGGTCGGGCTCGGGGTGGGAACCGCCGCCACCTTCATGGCCGCTTCGTCGAACGAAACGACGCCCAGTTCCCCCCCTTTTTTGAGCGTCACCCGGCTTTTGCCGATCTCGGGAGCCCATTCCACCCCCTCCAGCGTGATCCCCTCGGCGGAAGTCTCCCCCACCGAAAGCGAAAACCGCTTCTGGCGGTCGCGCGTCGAGATCGTCACAAAGGGCGTCTCCCCGAGCTGCGCCATGCCGACCACGTAATAGCCCCGCGCGAACGAGGCGGTTTCGGTCGCCGCCGGGGCCGGGGGCGGCGCGGCGCTCGCCACTGCAAAGGGCGACTGTTGCAGGAGCGCCTCGTAATGCTCGAGCGGCTTCGCCTCCGGCTCGGCGGCCAGAGGATGAAGCGCAAGACACAACAACGGCAGCGAGAGGCGCGGGCTCATCGCGGCTCGAAGGGATCGAAAAAAAGGTCGGACCATGGGGGCAAAAACGAAGAGCCACGACGCGGCTTTGGCCAGAGCATACCCTCAATCGGCCCGTTTCGCCAAGAACGGTTCGCAGTTTTTCCTCCTGAAACACATTTTTTCCTTGGTTCCCGCCCCGCTTTAAGCGATCCCCTTGGGTTATGATGCGAAAAACAGGCTTGGTGGTCATCGTCGTGGCCGTGGTGGCAGCAATCGTGGCCAGCTTCGTCCTGCGGCAGGGCGGCGCTCTCTCCGAGACGCTTCCCGCAGCGCAGTTCCTCCCCGGCGATACCCTGGTCTTCGTGGAGGTCCCCGACCTCCCGCGCACCCGCGAGCGGTGGCACGAGACCGCGCTGGCCACCATCGCCCGCGAACCGGAGGTGGCCGCCTTCCTCGAACGCCCCCTCTCCCGGCTTCCCCGGCATGACCTCTGGGAAAAGATCAAGACCCACTCCCGCGCCGTCCGGCCCCGGCAGCTTTTCGCCGCGCTGACCGCACTCGAAGGGCAGATGCCCCGGATGGCCGCCGGTTTTTCCTATGACGGGCCGAAGGAAGCGCTCGAAGCGGTCTTTGCCGACCTGCGCCACGCCGCCGCCGAAGCCTCCCCCGCCGGGAAATCGGAACTGATCCGCCATGGCGATGACGAGATCGAAAGCTTCAGCGACCGCGATGTCACCGTCGCCTGGGTTCTCGCCGGGAACTGGTGTTTTTGCGCCAACGACCTCGACCTGCTTAAAGCCACCCTCGACCGCTACCGGAACGGGAAAACCGAAGGCACCCTCGCGGGCGACCCGCACTACCGGAAAAGCACCGGGGCCGTCGCCGAAGATCCCGAGCTGCGCCTTTTCATCCAGCCCGCCCCGCTCGTGGAACGGCTCGCCGGGTTGAGCGCCGCCAGCGGCCAGCCAATGAAGCCGCAGCAGATCAAGGACCTCAAAAAAATCGAGGGGATCGCCTTCACCTCGCGCTTTTACGGCCCGCAACTCCACGACTCGCTCTTTCTCCTCTCCTCCGACCCGACGGAAGTCCCCCGGTTGACCGGCAGCACCCTCGCGCTCGCCGGGGCGGATACCCTCCTTTACTACGCCACCGCCTTCAACCTTCCCAGGGAAGTCGAAATCCCCGAAGCCCCGGCCGATCTCCCCGACACGAGCGGCGTGCTCGCCGCGTTGAGCGAACTCCGCTCCCGGCTCAAGGCGGGCGGGTGGGATGATGCCGACTTCGCCGTCGCCTTCGGGCATGAACTCGGCGGCCAGTTCATCTGGCCCAAGCAGGCGCCCTACCCCCTCCCGCTGCTGACGCTGGAAACCGGCGACCACGCCAAGGCCCGCAAACTGGCGGAAATCTACTGCGCCGGGTGGTCGTTTTCGGAGAGAAACGGCCTCCCCTACTGGCAGGGTCCCGAACTGGCGCTCCCCGGTTTCGCCCCGGTACTGACCCTGACCGACAAGCACCTCATCCTCGGCCTCGACACCGCCAGCGTGGAGACCGCAGCCACCGCCCCGGCGTCGATCCGACAGCCGCTCGGCGAGATGCCCGCCTTCAAGAAGGCGTTTGAAGCGCTCCCCAAACCGACCAGCAGCCTCGCCTACCTCGACACCCGGGAAGTCTTTGAACGGATCTACGGGGCGGTGCGGCCGATGGCGATGATCTGGGTCAACTTCATCCCGGGAGCCGCCGAGTATGTCGATATTTCGAAACTGCCCGAAACCGAAACGATCGCCCAACACCTCACGGCGGGAGCCTTCTCCGTTTCCCAGAACGCGGGCGGTTTCCTGATGGAGAGCACCGGCACGCTGACGATGTTTCAACAGGGCCTCCTGATCGGAGGGGTGGCCGGAGCCGCCGCCGTCCCGCTGATTCAGGGCAAAGTCGCCCTCCCAGGCCTCGGGAACCCGTTGAAACAGAGCCCTGCCAGCAGTCCGGCAACCCCGCCATGGATGCCGCCGCCCGCCCCCGCCGGGGCTTCGCCCAAACCGGCACCGAGCGCCACCCCATCCCCCTCACCGGGGAACCGCTGAAAGGTGAAACTTTTCGTTGAATGAAATTTCCATTCGTGCTTTAGGAAATACCTGCTAGACTACTGGTCTATGCCTATCCAGAAGAAAACAGCGTTTTCTCGCCGTCTGCCGGATCTTGTCACGGAAGAACTCGTCAGCGTATTGACGCGCAAGAGCTCTTTTGAATTCAAACAACTCTTTGATATTGTTCACGAGAACCTCCGCGCACGCAACGCAGCGAGCGGAGGGGAGGAAATGCTCCGCCTACGGTCCTACGAAAAACTTCAGAACCTTGTCGCCCGCGGGATGGTCAAGAAGACCGGCAAAAAATACCGCGGCCTGGCTGCTCTCGCCTCGGTACAGACCGGCGTCCCGCCCGTACCGAAAGCTCCGGCCGTCGTGGCTGAAGCTCCCGCAGCCGTAGCCTGAATCCCCAAGTAACCAAGAACGGGCATCCGAAAACGGCCCGTTTTCCTCGACTCCCGGCCTTTCCTGCTCAAAAAGAAGGCGTTTCGCCCCGGCCCTCCCGGCCACTCCCGCGATTTCGCCTCTTTTTCGGCAGGATTGCCGGGATACTTTTTGCCCCGGTGTCGGAGACCACGGAGGTGAGCCGAGAGCAAGGTTTTCTGGGGAAAAAGGAAACATGGTCGGTGAAAGAGCTTCCGTCCCCTATCCTACGGCTCCCGCAGGGCTGGCGCGTGCCCCTTCTTTGCCCTTTTTGCCGCCGGGATACTTCGGCCCGGGGTCGCGACGCTTTTTTCCTTGGGTTCGGGGCCAAACCCCGTTAACTTCGCGGCTTCACGTTCATGATCAAAGATTACCTGCCCGTCCTGCTCCAGATCGTCGTCGCCGTCGGCTTTGCCGGTTCGGCCCTTCTTTTCAGCGTGATCCTCGGCCGGTCGGCCCGGCGCAACCCGACCAAGGACAGCCCGTACGAGTGCGGGATGTTGCCTGAGGAGGGGAGTTCCCCCCGTTTCGCGATCAAGTTTTACCTGATCGCCATGCTCTTCATCCTTTTCGACCTCGAAGTCGTCTTCATGTACCCGTGGGCGGTGATCTTCCGCGATCAACTGGCCAGCCACGGGACCACGATCCTCTGGAGCATGCTCAGTTTCGTCTCGATCCTGACCGTCGGCTACGTCTACGCGCTCAAGAAGGACGTGCTCAACTGGAAGAACTGATCTTGCAGACCAAAGGGAGGCGAATCAAAATCGCGACCCACAACGTCTACTGGTTTCAGGGACATCCCTTTTCCAGGGATCAGCCGGGAGAGGAAAACCGGGTCGTTTTCGCGCGGCTTTGCGCGCTTTACGCTCAAAAGGAGTTCGACCTCCTCTGTCTTCAGGAAATCCAAAGCCGGGAGGTTGCCGACCGCTTCCTCCAGGCCATGGGGATGCGCGGCCTTTACGCTCCCGGAAATCTTTACCCCCATTACGGCTCGCTGATCGCCGTCCGCCCGGGGTTCACCCTTGAAGACCGGACGATCGAAGCCCCTTCCCTACGCGAACGTTCGCGAATGGTCGCCACGGTTTCCGGCCCGGGAATCACCCTCCGGATCGCCAATCTTCACCTCACCTCCGGCAGGCAATCCGGTCCGGCCCAGGCCGGTACGGCCCGCGCCCGGGAATTGGAAGAGTTTCTTTCCCTTCATGGAGAGACAACCGACCTCCTCGTCGGCGACCTGAACGAAGACCGCGGCCGGGGCAACGTGTCGCCTCTTCTTGAAGCCGAAGGTCTGGTCGATGCCGCCGTGGCAACGGGAAACGACGGCATTTCCGCCTCGGTCAAATCCGCTTCCCGAACCGACATGATCTGGCTGCGCCAACGCTGGCAGAAGCACCTTACCGGCTATGGTGTCATTCAGGAAGAAGTCGCCGTGGACGACCTCCCCGGCAAAACCTTCCTGAGCGACCATCGGCCCGTCTGGGTGACGCTTGAGCTTTGATACAGATCCTTCACTACAATATCTTCAACGGTTTTGGCGGAGAAGAGGACCGGATCGCCGCGTTCGTCGACTACCTTGCCGACCATTCCTACGACCTGCTGGCGCTCAACGAATACCGCATTGAAGACCACCGCATGCGCCAGCGGCTCGAAAAAATCGGTTACTCTCACGGGATCGTCAACACCACGGCCCGCGCCGCAAACCGGAGCGCCTTTTTCTCCCGCCGTCCCTTCAAACCGATCTTTGCCGACGCCGATTTCCGGCTGGTGCAGATTGAAATCGACGGGCTGGAACTGGTCAACTACCACGCCTCGCCCCATGGGGTGGAGGCGGTCTTGCAGGAGGCCGACCGGTGGCTTTCCACGCTGAAAGAGAGTCGCAACCTCGCGGTGATGGGGGATTTTAATTCCCTCTCGTGGCGCGACGAGGCGAAGTTTCGCTACGACCACCCGGCCCAGGCGATTGCGGCCCGCTACCTTCGAGGGGGGAAGGTCTCGTATGATTTCATCCGGCGTCTGGAAGCGAACGGTCTGGCGGATCTCGACGATGGCCATTCTCCGGACAACTGGAGCATCCCGACGGCGATTGCCCGTCCGGGCGAAGTCGACTGGCGCGCACGGATCGACTACGCTTTCGCGCGTCTGGACGAACACCATACCGGTTCGAGCCGGGTGCTCAAAGAACCGTTCTTCGACCTTCTCTCCGACCATTACCCCGTGGCCGTTTCGATCAACCGGAGTGTTCACGTCTGAACCGCCCACCCGATTTCATCCCTTCGTCTGATGGAAAACCCGAAAAGTGCCGGGCAAAATGCGGTCTTTTCTTTCCACATGACGACCCAGCCCACCGCCGCCCGCTCGCTTGCCGACCTTCGCCACGTCGCCCTTGATCTCGATGGCACCCTCTACAACGGAAGCGAAGTCTTTCCCGAAACCGTGCCCTTTCTGGCCCTGCTCCGGCAGCTTGGCATCGGCTACACCTTCCTGACCAACAACGCTTCCAAAAGCCGCTGCGATTACCTCGCCCATCTGGAGCGGTTCGGCATCCGGTGCGAGGAGGCGCAGATCGAGACGAGCGGGCATGCGACCCAGCGCTACCTTCACGAACACGGTTTTTCGGGCAGACCCCTTTTCTTCGTCGGGTCGCCGAACCTGATGGCGGAGTTTGCCAAAGCCGGGTTTCCCGCCACCGACGGCGAAGAAGCCTCCCCGGAACCCGCAGCGATCGTCGTCGCCGCAGACCCGACGCTGACTTACCCGAAACTTTGTCGCGCCGCCTGGTGGATCACCCGGGGCAAACCCTTCATCGCCACCAACCCCGATCGCTTCACCCCGACCAACCGGCCGACGGTCCTGCCCGGTTGCGCCGCCACCTGCGCCTTTCTCGAAGTCGCCACGGGACGACGCCCCGACATCGTTCTCGGCAAGCCGCACCCTTCCATGCTGACGCCGATCCTCGAACGGCACGGGCTGGAGCCGTCGCAGGTTGCCATGGTCGGCGACCGCCTCTATACCGACATCGCCCTCGCCCATCGCACCGGAGCGCTCGGCGTGCTGGTCCTGACCGGCGAAGCAACGGCGGCGGACGCGGAAAGCGCGCCGGAACCGCCCGATCTCGTCGTCGCCCATCTCGGGGAACTGGGGCGACACCTCGCCGACGCCCTCTGAAACCCGGCGGATTTCATACCTTCGTCTGATGGAAGCCCGTCCCACCTCGCCGTAAGGTGGGCGGACTGTTTTTTCCATCCCGATGCTTGCTCCTGCCGCCACCGCCCTCTCCAAAATCCGCCACGTCTTTCTCGACATGGACGGCACCCTCTACAAGGGAAACCACGTTTTCCCGCAAACCGTGCCGTTCCTCACCGGCCTGCAGCGGCTGGGGATCGGCTACACCTTTCTGACCAACAACCCTTCGCGGAGCCGGGCGGCCTACCTTGCCCACCTCGCGGAACTCGGCATCCCGTGCGATGGGGAGCAGCTTTTTACCAGCGCGCATGCGACGGTGCGCCATCTCCGCGCCTGCCTCCCCTCCGCAAAACGTCTCTTCTTTCTCGGAACGCCGGACATGGTGGAGGAGTTTGCCCGGGCCGGATACACGGCGTGCGATGGCGCGGACGATGAACCCGACGCCGTGGTCGTCTCCTTTGACACCACGCTGACGTACGAAAAACTTTGCCGCGCCGCCTGGTGGATCGCCCGGGGCAAGCCGTACATCGCCACCCACCCGGACCAGACCTGCCCGACCGACCAGCCGACACTCCTGCCCGACTGCGGCTCGCTCTGCGCCCTGCTCCGCTCGGCCACGGGGCGCGACCCCGATGCCACCCTCGGCAAGCCCGACCCCGCCACGCTCCACGCCGTCCTGGAGCGCCACCGGCTCCAGCCGTGGCAGGCCGCCATGGTCGGCGACCGGCTCAATACCGACATCGCCATGGCCTGCCGCGCCGGGGTGTTCGGCGTGCTGGTGCTGACCGGCGAAGCGGTCGCGACGGATGTGGAAGGCGCATCGGAGCCGCCCGATCTCGTCGTCGCCCACGTCGGGGAACTCGGCCAACACCTGAACGCAGCCCACGCCGCCCGTTGATGCCCGAAACCATGAATCGTCGCGAAGCCGCGTTGGCACGGTTCCAAAAGGAGCCGCTGGACCTCCTTGTCGTCGGCGGCGGGATCGTCGGAGCCGGTGTCGCGCGCGATGCCGCCATGCGGGGGCTGCGGGTCGGGTTGATCGACCAGGCCGATTTCGCCTCCGGCACCAGCAGCCGCTCCAGCCGTCTGCTCCATGGCGGCATCCGCTACCTTTCGCAGGGGCGGGTCGGCCTCGTACGGGAAGCGAGCGTGGAAAAAACGATCCTCCACGCCATCGCTCCGCACCTTGCCCGGTCGCTCGCCTTTGTCTTCCCGACCTACCGGGGCTCGGGCTGGCCGCTCTGGCAGTTGCGCGTCGGCGTGGCGATCTACGATCTCCTCTGCGGCGGCAGGAACCTCGGAAAATCGCGCGGGCTCGACAGGCGGGAAACGCTCGACACGCTGCCGGGCCTCAAGGCGACGGGTCTGAACGGAGCGGTCCGTTATTTCGACGGGTTCACCCACGATGCCCGCCTGGTACTCGACACCCTCCGCTCCGCCGAACGCTCCGGGGCGGTCCTCGCCAACTATCTCCGCCTGGAAACGGTGCAACGCCACGGCGACGGGTGGAACGGCCAGGTTTCCGACCGGCTCAACGGCAATTCCTTCGCGATCCGGGCGCGCACGCTGGTCAACGCCACCGGTCCGTGGGCCGACCGCTGGGCGCAGAGTTCCGTGCGGCTGCGGCTGACCAAGGGGGTTCACCTCGTTTTCGAGCGCGAAAAGCTCCGTTTCCCGGATGCCGTGGTGATCACCGAAGGCAAACGCATCCTTTTCGTCATTCCGTGGGGCGAACGGGTGATCGTCGGCACCACCGACACCGATTACGACGGAAATCCGGAAGCGGTCCGCTGCGAGGCGGCTGACGTGGCGTACCTGCTCGCCGCCCTCCACCGGTTTTTCCCGGAGGCCCGGCTCACCGCGCGCGACATCGTTTCCTCATGGGCCGGGGTGCGCCCCCTGCTGGCCGATCCCAACGGAAATCCGTCGGATCTCTCGCGCACCCACGAAATCCGCAACCCCCGGCCGGGATGGTGGGACATTGCGGGAGGAAAACTCACCACCTACCGCCTGATGGCGCAGCAACTCCTTGACCGGATCGTGAAAACGGAAGGTTATCGCGCCGCACCGTGCCGGACCGCCTCCACTCCGCTCCTGCCCCCGGGCGAAACCGTGGCCGACGGCACGCTCCCGCCGCCGTTTTCCCGCGAGAGCGTCCTCCGCCTCTGCCGGGAGGAGTGGGTGGCGCATCTTGATGACCTGATGATCCGCCGCACCGGCTGGCAACATTACCACCGCGACACCGCCGACCTCGCCCGGCGCGCCCTCGACTGGATGGGCGAAGCGCTCGGCTGGGACGAAGCCGGAAAACAGGACGAACTTGCCCGTTACCTTCAACACCCCGACACCCCATGAAACGCCCCTTGATCATCGCCCACCGCGGCGCTTCCCACGCCGCACCGGAAAACACCCTCGCCGCCTTTCGCCTTGCCTGGGAAATGGAGAGCGACGCCATCGAGATCGATCTCCACCTCACCCTGGACGGCGAAATCGTCGTCATCCACGACCCTTCCACCACCCGGACGGCAGGGGTGGAACATCTCATCGCGGAGACCCTGCTGGCCGGGTTGAAGACGCTCGACTTCGGCTCCTTCAAAGGCCCGCCATGGAGCGGGGAGCGCCTTCCGACGCTGCGCGAGGTGCTGGCCGCCGTGCCGCCGGGGAAAAAGGTGGTCATCGAAATCAAGGCGGGCCGCGCGATCCTGCCGGTTCTGAAAAAGGAACTCGAAACGTGCGCGCCCGCCCCTTCGCAGCTTTGCCTCATGGCGTTTGATGACGAACTCCTGGCGGAAGCCAGGGCGCTCCTGCCGGAGATCGCCTGTTTCTGGCTGACTTCGGCCTACCACCGCAGCGGGGTGGCCGACTGGCCGGAAACGACCCGCCGGCTCCTGGAAACGCGGTGCGCCCGCTCCTTTGACGGCATCGCCGTCGGCGTCCAACAGGCGAAAGACCTCCCCGCCCTCTGCCGGGAACTGCGCACCCTGGCCGAAGCGACGCCGGTGCTCGTCTGGACGATCAACGACCCCGCAATGGCCCGCGCCCTGCTGGCGCTTCCCCTCCACGGCATCATCACCGACCGCCCGGACCTGATCCGCGCGCTTCCGGCATAAAAACTCCTCGCCAGCGGCGGCGACCGGGTGCAACATCATTCCGACGTGGGCAGGAACTTCATTTCCAAACGCGAAAAATCGTCCACCCGGGCCGACCGGGCAGGCGATCCCGGTTCACCGGGGGAGGGAGAAATCCGGCTCGCGCGGCGGCTTCTGGAACTTCACCGGGCGATGACCCTGCCGGAACTCTGGAAGGCGGTCCGCCATCTTCTGACCGCCTCGTTTGAGTGCCACTCCGTCTCGCTTTACCTGAACTACTTCGACGACGGCGAACGCTTTCACGTACTCCACCACCAGAATGCCCCCGGCTCCCCGCTCCCGTGGCGGCGGCGGCGCGAAGTCAGCCCCGCGCACACCTTCCTGACCCGCCACCCCGGCCAAAAGATTTTCGATACCCGCGACCTCCTCCCCTCCACCCCTTCGCTGGAGCGGACCGGTTATTTCCGCCGGGTCATGAGCGTGGAAGGGTGGAGTTCCCACCTCTGCCTCGCCTTCTGGGAGGGGGGCGAGCCGAGGGCGATCATCGTCATCCGCAGGACCGCCTCGCAGGGCGGCTTTTCCCCGGGCGATCACGCGCTGGTGGAGAGTCTCTACGACCACTTCGCCGTCGCGCTCGGCCGCATCCAGCGCGCGCAGGACGAGCAGATCGTCCGCTCGTGCCTGACCCGACGCCTCGCCTCCGCCCCCGCCGGGTTGCTGATCCTCGACCAGCATTTCCAGCCGATCTTGAAAAACCAGGCGGCCATGAAGGCGTGCCTCCTCTGGAACCACGGGAGGGAGAGCCGCTACGACGCATCCAAGTGCTTCGCCGTCCCCCGGACGCTCGCCGAAGCGTGCCGGAGGCTCAACCGCGACACCTCGCTCACGGAACTCGACCACCCCGCCGGGGGAAGCGCCCGCGTCGAGCGTTTTCACCCGAACCATTACCGGCTCGGGCGGCCATACTACCTCGTCGGGTTCCGCCCGCCCGCCGGGAGCCACGGGCCCGAAGATGCCGCCGAGCCGCACGGGTTCGCCCGGCTTACCTCCCGCGAGCGCGAAGTCGCCGCCGCCGCTGCGGAGGGGTTGAGCAACGCCGAGATCGCCGCCCGCTTTGGAAAAAGCGAGATCACCGTCAAAACCCAGCTCTCCTCCGCCTTTGCCAAGCTCGGGGTCCGGCGGCGTTCCCAACTGGCGGCCCTCGCCGCTCCGAGACACGGACCTTGAAAAACACCCAAAAAACGATGGGGATGGTCGGCCCCGGTTTGTGGGGAAAAGTCGCTTGCGTTGCATCCACCGACTCCCTACAGTCACCAAACCTTTTCGACTCTGGAACCATGACGCTGGGGCACTTACTTTCCGTAGACCAAATCATCCCCGAGATGAAGGCGACCGAACGCTGGTCGGCCATCGTCGAACT
>Ga0182739_1000811_pt1 | contig 36304 bp, 37 predicted proteins | sample eDN5th30CBELigBY_FD_128873 | JGI IMG/M metagenome (GOLD analysis project Ga0182739, IMG submission 128873) | Enriched backyard soil microbial communities from Emeryville, California, USA - eDNA 5th pass 30_C BE-Lig BY (version 2) (version 2) | ecosystem: Environmental > Terrestrial > Soil >... | reverse complement strand
TACTTGCCTTAGGCCAAGGATTTTATAACAAACAGATGCGGGCTTTGGCAAGTTTAGCCGCAGGTACCTTAGAGGTTTATTTGGATAAAACCACTAAACCTTATCAGGGGTTGCCATCTGGGCAGAAAATTTTAGTTAAGACCAAGGTTATTAATAGCCTAGCCCAAATATTACCAGAAATAGCCTATACCTCTCCCAATTTGATGACTCAAGAATTACTAAACTATGGAGCCGAGCAAACTCAGGCTATCGTAAGTGGCGTATCTCCCGATTTCAGTATTATTCGGCATTGGCAACCCATGCCAAATGGACGATTTATCAATGACTTAGATATTAAAAATATTAGCCGAGTCATTTTTTTAGGCGCCAAGTTAAAACAAACTTTATTCCATACTAAGCAAGCCTTACAGCAGCAAGTTTTAATTAAGGGAATACCCTTTACCGTTATAGGGGTGCGGGCCGCGCAAGATCAAGCCGATAGTTGGGAAGACTACCACGCCTTTATTCCCTATAGCACTTTTATCACGCTATGGGGTGAACAAAACCTCAATCAATTTGTGGTCACCGCTAAAGATTCTAAACAAGCAGATACTGCTAAAAACGCTTTAACTCGTTATTTTGCTAAACATTATCACTTTGATCCTACCGATAAAAATGTATTAAACATCATGGATTATTCATCTTTTAGACGTTTTTATGTATGGTTTTTTCGCGCGGTCCAAGGATTTTTAGGTCTATGTGGCTCTTTCACCTTAGCTGTAGGTGGCATAGGTATAGCTAATACCTTGTTTTTAATTGTGCAAGAGCGTACGCAAGAAATAGGTTTACGTAAGGCCATGGGGGCGCAAAACTATCATATCTTAAGTCAAATTTTGCTAGAAACCCTGGTTTTGGTAGGGATAGGTGGTTTATTGGGGATAAGTCTTGCCCTAAGCATTATTAAATTATTAACTATAATCTCGTTGCCAAACTGGATGGATAATCCGGTAATCTCTATGCCGATTGTTGTTGCAACCGGCTCGATTTTACTTATGACAGGAATGCTAGCCGGTTATTTTCCGGCCCGCCGCGCGGCTAATATGCAGCCGGTTGAAGCCTTGGCCTCCAACTCATGTTAAGGGACTTATTTGCGGAACGCACCCGGGTTTGGCTTACCATTTTTGCCATCGCTTGGGGAACCCTCTCTATCAGTGTAATGTTGGGTATTGGAGAGGGATTGCGTCAGACTTTTGGAAAAAATATGCATGGAATAGGTGAAGATTTATTGATTTTAAGTCCAGGTATGAGTACCAAACCCTATCGCGGCCAAGCACAGCAGCCAATCCAATTTAATTTACAAGATGTGCCACGGCTAAAAAGTTTACCGGATATTATTACCGTTACGCCTGAGTATCATTTAACTCAAGCAATAACTTTAGTGGTAGGTAATAGAGCCTATTATACCCCGCCTTCTGGAGTAGAGCCCGACTATGGTATGTTACGTAAAATTCAGCCTAGAATGGGAGGTCGCTTTATCAATTCATTGGATAACCAACGGCAAAGCCTAGTGATTATCTTAGGCGCTAAGGTGGCTCAACGGCTGGCTATTGTTGAGAATCAAACCATTACGCTTAACGGCCTGCCTTTTACCGTGATTGGTATCTTAGCACCTAAGCCATCCCTGCTTAATTATCAGCGCCCCGATGATTACATGGCTTGGATTCCAGCCGGTACCGCCCGTGCGTTGTACGGAAGTCATATAGCTAATCTAATATTAAAATTGGCTCCCCACGTCGATCATAAGATGCTTAAGGCACAAATTACCCAAACTATTGCTTTAGCTCGTGGTTTAGCACCCAACGAACAAAATATAATACAGATGATGGATGCCGAAGCAATTCAGCAAAAGACCGACCAATTTCTATTGGGAATGCAAGTTTTTTTAGGAATTGCAGGCGCCTTAACGCTTATTGTAGCAGGCACTGGAATAGCCAATGTGATGTTTGCCTCTGTAAGTAGTGCCACTCGGGAAATAGGCGTACGTAAGGCATTGGGGGCGCAGAACCAGCAAATTTTGAGCTATTATCTTTATCAATCCCTACTGATTACGGCTATGGGTGGCGCCATAGGTATCTTGCTAAGTATAGCTATAACAGCCTTGCTTAATCATTTACCCTTAATAAGCGCCGCACTAGCAAGTAGTATAGGCAAGTTCCAAGTGCTGTTATCTAAGTCTGTATTGGCTATTATTATTAGTATTTTGGGAATCATAGGCTTATTGGCTGGGTTATTTCCCGCAAGACGGGCTGCAAGAGTCGATCCGGTAGTGGCTCTACGTAATATCTAATTTTATACCTTAAGCTAATTAAGCAAGATTTTGCATAAGTGCGGTGGTAATTAACCCTCCAACTGATATACTAATTATAGCTAATACTCAAATAAAACTAATACCAAAGTGTAAATTATGCCATCCTGGTCTCCTACTTCCTGGCAACAGAAGCCGAATTTACAAGCCATTCATTATCCTTGCGAACGGGTTTTGCAACAAATTCTGGGGGAACTTGCCCAATTACCTCCGCTTATTATGGCCACGGAAGTGGATAACTTAAAACAATTATTGATAGAGGCTAGCTTAGGGAAGCGGTTTATTTTGCAGGGCGGGAGTTGTGTTGAAACCTTTGCCGATTGTGAAACTAATATTATTGCCGGTCAGCTTTGGATGTTGCTACAAATGAGTTTGGTATTAGAACAAGGTTTTAATAAACCCGTTGTAAAGATTGGCAGGTTAGCGGGCCAATATGCCAAACCTCGTTCGGCTCATACCGAAGTTTATAGGGGCACGGAGCTGCTTAGTTACCGTGGCGATTTAATTAATTCCATAGAACCTAACTTACTTGCTAGAACTCCCATGCCTGAGCGTTTATTAGACGGTTATCATTGTGCAGCCCAAACGCTTGACCATATTCGAGGCTTAACCTCAAAGGATTTGGCCTCTGAACAACCCGAGAAGCAGTTTTATATTAGCCATGAGGCTTTGCATCTTCCGTATGAGCAAGCTTTAACCCGCCGAGTCAATGGTCGTTGGTATAATTTAGCTACTCATTTCCCCTGGGTAGGCGCACGCACCAATAAAATAGACGGGGCGCAAATTGAATATGCGCGTGGGCTGGCGAATCCCATTGGTATTAAAATTGATCCCGCGATGCAGCCAGAGGATTTGCTAAAGTTAGTTGAATTACTTAACCCTTGCGACGATCCTGGCCGTTTGGTGCTGATAAACCGGTTGGGAATAGAACATATTCGGGCTAAATTACCCGGTTTTATCGAAGCCATTCAAGCTAGTGGCCGTACGGTAATATGGATGCTAGATCCTATGCATGGTAATACAAGGCTAACGGCTAAGGGTATTAAAACGCGTTATTTTTCCGATATAGTGGCGGAAATTGAGCAAGCCTTGCTGATTCATAAGACTAAGCAAAGCTATTTAGCGGGTATTCATTTAGAAATGACGGCGGAGAGTGTTACCGAATGTGTAGGTGGTTCGGTTAGCATCAGCGAGCAAGATTTAGCCCTGGCTTATAAAAGCCTGGTTGATCCAAGGTTAAACAGGGAACAGGCGCTAGAACTTGTAACTCGAATGGTAGATTTTTTGCAATAGCCGAGCAACTATGTGAGTATGGTTTATAGCAAGTGTATAAAGAGCCAGGCCTATCTTTTTTGTAAGGCTGCAATAAACGGGGTATAATTTATTTAGCACTTAACCCATGTAAAAATTTTATGCGAATTTTTGTTGCCGTCATGGCCGATGAGCTAATTAAGCAATTGGCACAGCAGCTTATCAAAGAGCTTAGTGGGTTACCTCATACCGAAAATATTGCTTGGATAAACTTAAAAAAACTGCATCTTACCTTACAATTTTTAGGAGACGTGAATGCTGAGCAGTTAGCTTATATGCTGGAACAGCTACCCTTGGCCTTAAGCGGGTTAATCCACTTCACTATTGAGCCTTGTGCTATAGCCTTATTCCCTTACACCGAACGGCCTAGCGTAATGGCCTTACGTTTTAAGCCTTCAGCTGAGTTAGAAAATTTAGCTAATAGAGTGAAAAAAGTAGCACTAGAAGCTGGAATAGCCCTAAATAGTAGCTCATTTCAATCACATCTCTCCTTGGGCCGGCTTAAAAAAAGGCCCTACCCATGGATTAATGATATAATAATCTCGGGTGAGCGAAGCTTTACTATAAAGCAGGTAACCTTATTGGAAAGTAAACTACAAAACAACGGTTCACTTTATCTACCTATCCAACGTTTTTCATTGGACTAGCCTTACTATGTCAAATTTTCATAATCATTTAAGCAATGAAACCAGTCCTTACTTGCTGCAGCATGTGAATAATCCCGTGGATTGGTACCCTTGGAACTCAGAGGCCCTGGCGCAGGCAAAATCGGCCAATAAACCCATTTTACTGTCTATTGGTTATGCGGCTTGTCATTGGTGTCATGTCATGGCCTATGAATCTTTTGAGGATGAAGAAACGGCTTTGTTAATGAATCGTTGGTTTATTAATATTAAAGTTGATCGGGAAGAACGGCCAGATTTGGATAAGATTTATCAAACGGCTCATCAGTTATTAACTCAACGCAGCGGTGGTTGGCCGTTAACCCTGTTTTTAAACCCTCATAATTTAATGCCATTTTATACCGGAACCTATTTTCCTAAAGAGCCACGCTATGGCTTGCCCGCTTTTAAGCAGATTTTACAGGGAGTAGCCAATTTTTATCAGGGGAATCAAGCAGCGGTTATCACTCAAAACCAACAATTACAAGCCATGCTTCAGCAGCTGACTCAAACAGTAGCAAGTTTTGCCGGGTTAACTCCGTATACCTTGCAAATTGCTAGGGATGAACTGATTCGGCAATTTGATAGACAGCAGGGTGGTTTTGGACTTGCGCCTAAGTTTCCACAGCCCAATTACTTAAATTTTTTATTGCATTATATGGCCGATAATAAGCGAGCGGATAAGCAGGTCCTAATGATTATAGAAACCAGCTTAACCAAGATGGCACAAGGCGGTATTTACGATCAGCTGGGTGGAGGTTTTTATCGCTATAGTGTGGATGAGCGCTGGGAAATCCCGCATTTTGAAAAAATGCTCTATGATAATGCCCAACTTTTAGGTCTTTATGCCACAGCTTATGCCTTTATGCAGCAACCCCTTTATGCCCAGATTGTACGTGAGACTGCCGCTTGGATTCTTAAAGATATGCAAGCCTCGGAGGGTGGATATTATGCAACCCGTGATGCCGATTCTGAGGGTGAAGAAGGTAAATATTATTACTGGAGCCGAGAGGAATTAAAGCAGCTGTTAACATTTGATGAATATAAGATTGCGCTGCTTTATTGGGGAATTAATCAAGCCGCGAATTTTGAAAATCGTTGGCATCTCCATATTAATCAGACTTTACCGATAGTAGCTCAGCAATTGAATCTCTCTCAAGAAGCAGTTCAAGCCAGGCTCAAGCTTGTAAAGCAAAAAATGCTGCAAGCTAGAAATAACCGCCTTCCTCCCTTGCGGGATGAAAAAATATTAACGGCTTGGAATGGACTTATGATTAAAGGCATGGCTAAAGCTGGAATTTACCTGCATGAAATGGCCTATATCAACTCTGCCCAGCGAGCCGTTGATTTTATCCGGCAAAATTTATGGCAAGAGGGACGCTTATTGGCCAGCTATAAAGATGGGAGGGCTAAACATAAGGCTTATTTAGACGATTATGCTTTTTTACTAGAGGGTTTATTGACACTATTGCAAGCCAAATGGCGCAGCGAAGACTTACTCTTCGCCATTGAACTGGCCGAAGGGTTGCTCACCTATTATCAAGATGAGCAGCAGGGTGGTTTTTTCTTTACCGCCTCCGATCACGAAGCCTTAATACAACGTCCAAAACCCTTTTTTGATGAGGCTATTCCCTCGGGTAATGGTATAGCGGCCCTTGCCTTAGCACGTTTAGGTTATTTTATTGGTAATGCAAGCTATATAACCGCGGCTGAAAATACCCTAAAAGCTGCCAGCTATTATTTACAACAAGCCCCTCATGGCTGTGCCAGTATGTTACAGGTTTTACAGGATTATCTTAATCCGCCGATTATTATTATACTGCGAGGTAGAACGGAATCATTGCAGGAATGGCAACATGTGGTTTTGCAAGATTATCATCCCGAACGCTTATGTTTTGCCATACCCGACGATGTAGATGATTTACCGACCCAATTAGCTCAAAAAACTAATTTGGCGCAAGTGACCGCTTATATTTGCCAGGAACGACAGTGCTTAGCACCCATTACCGAATGGGCTGTTTTTCGGCAGGCCTTAAAGAATACAGAGCTTGCATAACCTCCCTTGTTGGACAAGCGCTATGAAAAAATATCTTTAAAACCGCCCATGTATTCTCTGCATACTACGTGCTTTTTGTGCATTTTTTCTACGATCTTACCTCAATCCTGTAATACCAATCTTACGAAATAATCGTTTCTTGGAAAGAAAGTGGCAGATGTGTAGGGCTTTACGCACAGCGTGCGAGTACGAAGGGGAAACACCGCTGATAGTTTAATGGACGATTATTTATTAAAAAAGGTATAATATGCCAGCAAGCTTAAGATTCTCTTAAATCTAGGCTAATATAGGAAATGACCATGTGTGGCGGCATCAAATTTATTCATCAAGCAGAGGAATTAACGCTTTATTTTCCTAACCCCAGGTCTTCGCTGCCTGTTCTAAAAAAAAATGGCGAGATTAGTTTGCTACCCTGGGGCCGACGGGAAAAACAACCCGGAAGATTACCTTTAGGTGGTTGGGCCCGGTTAGAATCAATTAAAAAGGGAACTTGGGATAGATACCAAGTAAAACCTGTAAAATTGGCTGTTAAACATTTTATGGAAAAAGATAGTCAAGGCGTAAGCCGCTGGTTTAATTTAGCAGAAGGTGAATATATCCAAGGGTTAATCGCTTGCTATGACGATGAATTACGCGCCTATGTGGTCACTATAGAATCAGAAACCGAATCATCAATTCACCCGCGTAGGCCAAGAATTATCAAAGGCTAGAATAAGAAAGTGTTTTTACACCGTCATGTTTACAAGGACTTGGGTCTTGCCGCCTACGTTTCTAAGTAAAGCCCGCCTGGCTTTGCTAAGCAACCAGCCTTGCCCCATCCTGGTCAAGGCGCTTCAGCGGGACAAAGCGGTGCTTGGTCTGTGACCGCTTTCGCCCCCACAGGCTCGCAGGCTACGCGTGTGGGGCCCCCCTTCATACTCGCACGCTGTGCGTAAAGTCCCACACACCTGCTACTCTAGCAGATTGTAAAAGAGACTTATTGCTGAGCGTTATCTTATTGGGATTATCTTTGACTTTCTCAGTTCTTAATTATTACAATTCTAGCGATTCATTTTAATAATTAAGGAACTATAATTAATGAAAAAACAACAACTAACGAAAAAACAACGAAAATTTACTATCGCTATTCCAACTCAAGCGAATAAAGAAAATGAATCGCTAACCCCCAATGAGATTTTCAAGAATAACCCTCAAATCTGTAAGTTTTTGTGGAATAATAAACCTAAGCGTACTATAACTCCGCTAAAATCAACTACAGAATTTAAAGGCATTAGCTTGCGATCAAAGCTAAGCCTGTTTGACGGTAAGCAAAAACGAAAAATTAAGGCAGTTGAGTCACAACTTCTATCAACGGAACAAATAAAAATTTATCTTAGTGATAATTTCGATGAGATTTTCAACCATAGTAATATGGAAGATACGTCTTACGACTCCCAGCAAAAAGAAATATTATTACAGCTGTTAATTGCTAATGCGACACAGCAATTTTTAATATGCTCAAAGCACTTTTCCTTGGATCAACTGAGTAAATTGGAACAGGAAAATTTACTCTATAATTTAGCGTCTGAGGAGATGCTGACTATTTTATCTGAGCATGCAGATCCCCACTTCAACGGTCGGTCAGAGTCGGAGGAGGTTATTTTAAAACGGATTATAGCAATGCTAAGTCAGATAGAGTCATTAGACAGTGAAGAGGATGGAGAGCTAGTCAGTGATGAAGAACAGGCTAGTTCGCCAATAACTCATCAGGCCACGGAAGATGAGCTTGCTAACTTAGATTTTTCTCGATTTAATATGCTATAGGGCAGAACTATAACTTTAGAATATGCGTTGCTCAACTTTTTTAACAAGGACAAGTGTTCTGCCACCTACGTTTCTAAGTAAAGCCCGCCTGGCTTTGCTAAGCAACCAGCCTTGACCAGGATGGGTCAAGGCGCTTCAGCGGGACAAAGCGGTGCTTGGTCTGTGACCGCTTTCGCCCCCACAGGCTCGCAGGCTGCGCGGGTGGTGCCACACCTTGGGCGTCACCCGGTTTTTTTAAAAAAAGTTGAGCAGTGCGTTAAGAGTATAAAACATGTCGATTCGTATATTTGTGAATGGTGCTAAGGGTAGGATGGGCCAAGAAGCGGTTAAAGCAATTAAGGCCGCTACAGATTTAAGTTTGGTAGGCCAAGCCGGGCGTCATGATGATTTAGCTCAACTCATTCATAGCACTCGGGCTCAGATAGTGGTTGATTTTACCGATGCCGAGTCGGTATTTGATAATAGTAAGACCATCATAGCAGCGGGCGCTCATCCCGTTATTGGTACCAGCGGTTTATTAGCGGTGCAAATAGAGCAACTGCAGGCTTTATGTCATGCTAGGCGCTTAGGCGGGATTATTGCCCCTAATTTTTCCATAGGCGCTGTTTTGATGATGCGTTTTGCCGCACAGGCGGCTCGGTATTTTGCCAATGCTGAAATTGTAGAAATACATCATCCGGGCAAGTTGGATGCACCCTCTGGTACGGCCATTAAAACCGCCGATATGATGGCTAAGGCTCGTAGCGAGCCGCCGTTACAGCGCGCCGAAAAAGAGTTATTGCTTGGCGCGAGAGGCGCTAACTTAGCCGAAGTACATATTCATTCCCTGCGTTTACCAGGCACCTTAGCCGAGCAAGAGGTGTTATTGGGTGGAGTAGGGGAAACCCTAAGTATCCGTCATCATACCTTGAGCCGCGAAACTTTTATGACGGGTGTTTTATTAGCTTGCCGGAAAGTACTAGAGTTAGATACACTGGTATATGGATTAGAAAACCTATTGTGATAAATGATGAGCAAAATAACCCAAGAAAAACTTAATTTAGAGCAAGCCCTAGAAGAACTGAAAACTTTAGTTGAAAAAATGGAGGGGGGCGAACTCCATTTAGCAGAGGCCTTAAAAGATTTTGAGCGAGGGGTGCTACTCACCCGTCATTGTCAAAAATTGCTAAGCGATGCGGAGCAGAAGGTGCAAATTCTTATGCAGCAGGAGGGAGAAGTAGTTTTAACCAATTATCAAAGCGATAGTCAAACCCATGATTGAAACTTTCCTACTGCGTTGTCAACAGCGTATTAACCGACTTTTAATGCAACAGTTATCCTACACTATGGATGTGCCGGAACGTTTACAGCGAGCCATGAGTTACGTTGTGCTTAATGGCGGTAAGCGAATTAGGCCGGCTTTAATCTATGCCGCAGCAGAAGCGTTAAACCTAGGATGGCATAAATTAGATAGTGTAGCCTGTGCCATTGAATTGATTCATGCCTATTCCTTGGTTCACGATGATTTACCCGCTATGGATAACGATGATTTTAGGCGAGGCCAATTAACTTGTCATAAGGCTTTTGATGAGGCAACGGCCATATTGGTAGGAGATGCCTTGCAGAGTATGGCATTTGAGGTCATCAGCCGGGATGAGTTTTTGCCCGCCGAACAGCGGATTCAATTAATCCAAATTTTAGCAAAAGCCGCCGGTGCTGCGGGTATGGTGGGCGGACAGGCCATGGATCTGGCCGCTACTAATCGGCAGTTAAGCTTAACCGAATTATGCACTATTCATGAGTTTAAAACCGGGGCGCTGTTAAAAGCCTGTATAGAATTTCCTTTAGCCCTTTGCCATGATAAGCGTCCGGTTGAGATGGCTTTGCTGGGTTATGCACAAGCTATGGGATTGGCCTTTCAAATTAAAGATGATCTGCTAGATTACGCACAGGCTATAGAGAAGCAGGATAATCAAGAACCTTCTTATGCTCTTTTGGTTAATTACAGCCAAACCGAGCAGAAATTGCATGAATTATATCAGCGGGCTTTAAATGAGTTACAATTTTTTGGGCAAGAGGCAGATTATTTACGGGGATTAGCCGAATTTATTATTAAACGTACTCAATGAAAGGCAAGCCAGTTTATTTTAACTAAAGCTTAATGACTTTTGCTGGCTATTTCTTTAAAATGCCAATAGATTTATTAGGAGCAAATCGTGATGCGACAATCTCAGCAAGGAGCAACCTTAATTGGCGTGATCTTATTTTGGGGTCTATTAGCTTTTTTCCTTTATATTGCTATGCGTGTTACACCCTTATATTTAGAGAACTATAATATAAAAAGTTCATTAGAATCGGTGCAGTCCGATCCGGCTATTTTTTCACCTACTACTATAGATGTGAAAGGTGCAATTAGAGAGGGATTACGTAAACGCTTAGCGATTAATAATGTTAAACGAGTTCAAATGAAAGATGTGGACATCAATGGTACCACCGGTGGGTATTTGGTAAAGGTTTCTTATGATGCTCAAACCAACCTTTTTGCCAACATTGATATTGTTATTCATTTTAAAGAAAGTATTTTAATTAAAAAATTGTGAACCAAGATTTATATCTCTTAAGTAAAAAAATTGGCTATAGCTTTCAAAACCTTGAGCTTTTTAAATCCGCTCTCACGCATAGAAGTGTTCGCGGTTCTAATAATGAAAGACTTGAGTTTTTAGGCGATTCTATAGTTAATTTTATTATTGCCGAAGCCTTATATAAGCGCTTACCTTCTGCTAAAGAGGGTGAATTAAGCCGATTGCGAGCCAATTTAGTCAAAGGTGAAACCTTAGCGGAACTGGCACGAGAGTTTAATTTAGGTCATTATTTAAATCTAGGTCCTGGCGAATTAAAAAGCGGTGGTTTTAGACGGGAGTCTATTTTAGCCGATGCTATAGAGGCTATTATTGGCGCCATCTATCTAGATGGCGGTATTTCCGAGTGTCAGCAATGCGTGCTAAAATGGTATACCGAGCGTTTACAACTGCAAGCCTTACAATTGTATATCAAAGATGCCAAAACCAAATTGCAAGAGTATTTGCAGAGCAAGGGTTTAGAGCTGCCTAATTATGAAGTGCTTAGTATTCAGGGTGAGGCCCATGAGCAAACTTTTCATGTGAGCTGTATAGTGGCTAGCCTGGTTATTAAAGCCGAAGGAGTAGGTAGTAGCCGTCGTAAGGCCGAACAAGAGGCTGCTAAAAATTTATTGGCTTTATTAGAGAAGCCTACCTTATAAAGTGTGAGCAATAAATATATGTCAAAACGCTGTGGATATGTAGCCATCATTGGCCGCCCTAATGTCGGTAAATCAACCTTACTCAATGCTATTTTAGGCCAAAAAATTAGTATTACCTCCCGTAAACCACAAACCACCCGTCATCAGATTTTAGGTATTTATACTGCGGGAGAGGTTCAAGCCATTTATGTGGATACTCCGGGGCTTCATACCGATAGTAAACAAGCCTTAAATCGCTATATGAATCGCGCCGCCAGTGCAGTATTAGAAGACGTAAATGCCATTGTTTTTGTAGTGGATAGCCTACTTTGGACAGCGGGTGATGAATTTGTACTTGAAAAGCTAGCTAAAAGCCAGGTACCTATCATCGTTGCGGTTAATAAGGTAGATAAAATAGTCGATAAAAATAAATTGTTGCCGCATTTAAAAAGTGTAGCCGAAAAATTGCCAAAATTTCATGACATTGTGCCAATATCTGCTAAAACGGGTGCCAATATCGCTGCACTGCAAACAGCCGTTACTCAACTGTTGCCCGAAGCCGGGCAATTTATTTTTTCCGAGGATGAGATTACCGCTAATAATGAACGCTTATTAGCGGCAGAAATCATCCGGGAGAAAATCATGCGTAGCTTAGGGCAGGAATTACCTTACTCAACCGCCGTAGAACTTGAAACCTTTAAAATGGTAGGCGAAGTCCTGCATGTTTATGCCTCCATCTGGGTAGAACGCAGTGGTCAAAAGGCTATTATTATTGGTAAAAAAGGTGAAATGCTAAAAAAAATGGGCACTCAGGCACGGCTAGACCTTGAAAAGCTCTTTGAGCAAAAAGTGTTTTTACAACTTTGGGTAAAAATACGCAGCGGTTGGTCGGATGATGAGCGCGCTTTGCGTAGCTTAGGTTATGAATAAACTGCGAGTTGAATTAGAACCTAGCTTTATTTTGCATACTTGGATTTATAGAGATACTAGCCTTATTGTAGAATTGTTTACGCAAGAATACGGGCGAGTTCCCGTGGTTGCAAGAGGCGCGCGTGGGCGCAAATCTTGGCAGGGACTATTACAGCCTTTTCTACCCGTTTTTACCTCTTGGTCGGGTAAAGAAGAACTCATGTCATTGCATACTATTGAACAAAATGGCGTTCCTTATTGGTTAACCGGACGCAAGTTGCTCAGTGGTTTTTATTTAAATGAATTACTGATGCGTTTATTACACCGTTTTGATCCGCATCCCGAACTCTTTGAGCATTATATTGAAACTCTTAAGCAGTTAGCCCAGTCTGCTGAGGAGGAATATGTCTTAAGGCTGTTTGAAAAACGTTTATTAGACGAATTGGGTTATGGTTTGGTATTACAGCATGAAGCTTTAAGCGATGTGGCTATAGAGGAGCAATCCTATTACCGATTTGAGCCTCAGCAAGGTCTTATTAAAGTAGGTAATGAGGCTTATTTAGCGCCTAACGTTTTTGCCGGTAAGATTTTGTTGGCAGTAGCCCAGGAAAATTTAACGGAAACCGAATTGCCTGCTGCTAAACGATTGATGCGTTTGGCATTAAATGAGTTGCTAGGTAATAAACCCCTAAAGACTCGAGAGTTATTCGCTGTTCCTGGTAGTTCGAACTAGTTTAGCGTTTATTCATCAATCTTCAAACTCGTAATCAGACCTTCAATTATTTCTTGTAAAAACTTTAGCTTATTAAGGAGATTAGCCGTGGATCTAGGTCTAAAGAACAAAGTGGCATTAGTAACGGCAGGCAGTACGGGGTTAGGTCTAGCAACGGCCCTTGAGCTTGCTAGAGAAGGCGCAAAAGTAATGATTTGTGGCCGTACGCTAAGTAGTTTAACCCAGGCGGCGGTGCATATTACGCAAATAACGGGCAATTCATCTGTGGCTTATTGCCAAACCGATTTGAGTGATAATCAGCAAATTGAGGCATTGATTACTCAAACCGTTGTGTATTTTGGCGGCCTTGATATTTTGATTACCAATACAGGCGGCTTACCCAGCGGCAACTTTTTAACCCTGACCACCGATGACTGGGAAAAGGGAATTAATCTCATTCTCATGAGTGCCACCCGTTTGATCTATGCGGGTTTGCCTTATTTAAAGCAAAGCCAAGTAGGCAGTATCTTAACGGTAACCAGCGTTGCGGCTAAACAGCCTATTCCTGGATTATTGCTTTCCAATGTTTTGCGTCCCGCCGTGCTGGGGTTAACTAAATGTTTATCGCAGGAATTAGGGGCACAGAACATTCGAGTAAACTCTATTTTACCGGGTTGGACCGCAACCGAGCATTTGCAAGAAATTTTACATATCAAGGCAGAACGGAATCAAACCAATTATGAAACCGAAGTTGGAAAGATAGCTCAAACCATACCCTTAGGGCGTTTAGCACAACCCGAAGAGTTTGCCAAAACGGCTACTTTTTTAGTATCACCCGCTGCAAGCTATATCAACGGCGCTATGTTGCAGGTTGATGGTGGTAATTATCAGGGATTAATTTAGTTATACCTTATGAGACCTATGCTAAATTTATAGAGCGGTTAGGTATCGGGATGGATGGCACAGGGATGTGCCTTGGAGCTACATAAGCTTAGCTAGCTCTTTGCTTAATGGGATTAGTATAAGAAAGTGTTTTTACACTGTCATTTTAAATTTACATACTGGGGGAGGCCATTAGAAACGTAGGCAGCAGGAGGACCCAAGTCCTTGTAAACATGACAGTGTAAAAACACTTTCTCATACGAGCCATGGGAGTACACATGCCCTAATAATCGGGTTTTGCAAATATGATCCGTAATAATTCCGTTTCATCTTTATCAATATAATTTTTTTGAATGTGTTTATTAATAATTTTTTGTAAGGGTTTAGCTAATTTTCCATTCAAAAATCCATGAAAAAATGGTTCGGCAATTAGAATAAGCTCCTCAAATTTTCGCTGATGATAACTTTGTTCTAGAAATTCTTCAATTTGCATGGCGAAGGTAGTATGTTCATTGCGTTTGGCATTACTATGATAAGAAGCATTGCCACGAGGAGATCCCGTTGAATCGTGATGTCCATCTTCGGTTTCTAGCAGTTCATTCTTTTTCAAGCGGCTTTCCGGATGTTCAAATTGGGTGATTAAAACTAAGCTGCGTGGTTGATGTTCAAGTGCATAGATTTTGGCTTGGTCGGCTTTGGCAACTATGACCCAGGTATTTTTCATAAACTCCTCCCGCTTAAGGTTTAAGTTATAAACTTAGAGGTGAAGGAAAATTATTAGAATTCATAATTATTTTACCGTTATAAGACAGAGAGTACAACCTAGCATTGACACAAGCACCATTAACTCTATTTATTACAGGCGAATAGCTATTCATTGCAACGCACTTTTGCTATGAATGAGGAGGTGAGTCATAATTTATGATAGAAAATTATGATCAGCTAAGGTGTACTTTGAAAGCTTCTGCTTAATGGAGGCATTGCCACCTTGTTTTTAATCATAAAAAACTATTAAATGACGATTGAGGCTTAAGAAAAACTTACCTTGACTGAGTTGGTAAATTTTATTAGTTAAAATATCTATTCACCAAAGGAGGACTGGTATGAATAAGAATAAACTAATTCATTCTGTTATCGGTGTTAATTTTGATGATTTACTTGAGGCAACTTCTTCCGGATTATTCAGGGATACTTATTTCATAGCTATTATGAGTAACTAGACATGATGAATATGCGGCTAAATAAACAAGCGAGCATAGATTGAATAAATTTTATCAACTATTAAAGCAGGCCAAAGTAATTGATTTATCGCATGGGCTAGATGAAAATTCTCCCGTTTGGCCGGGTAATATGCCCTTCCAACGAGAATTACAACTGGACTATGCTCAGGGATGTCGGGTTTATAATTATTGCCAGGCGGCAGGTACGGGTACTCATATTGATGCTCCCTCCCATTTTATTTCTGGTGGACGCAGCATAGCCGAGCTTAGCTTAACAGAGTTACTAGCTCCAGCCTGTGTAATTGATGTTCGCAATGCAGTTGCTGCTAATTCTGATTATGCTATTAGTCCGGCCGATATTATTACTTGGGAGCAGCAATTTGGTTCTATTCCAGTGGGTGCGGTGGTGCTTGCTTTAACAGGTTGGTCCGCACGTTGGTTCAATCCACAATTATACCTTAATATGGATGAACAAGGCTTTATGCATTTTCCAGGATTTTCGCGCGAGGCCGCCGAATTATTAGTTGAGCGTAAGGTAGTTGGAGTTGGTATCGATACTTTATCGCCAGATCCCGGTTTGCAACTTGATTTTGCCGTACATCGGATATTGCTAGGCACTAATAAATACCTGATTGAAAATTTAACGAACTTGGAAGCTATACCTGCTATAGGTTCTTATCTTTGTGCTTTGCCTTTGAAAATAGCTGGAGGTACGGAGGCCGGAGCCAGAGTTATTGCCTTATATGGTGATATAAAGAACCGGAGCTGAATTTGATTCTTTGCCAGCCTGCTTATTTTTTGCCATAGGCTCACTAGAAAATGGCGGAGATTCAGTTGGTTAAGGATTTAAATATATTTACTCAGCAGCTTGTTCAAGTCCATGTCTGAAAATCATAATCCAATGTTTCCGGCGGTTCTTACTAAAGGGCTGCTTTATACTTAGGCTAAGCGAGCTTGAAAAATCATTAAATAAAAGTATAGATAGCTAAAGGTTTTATTATAATGGACGTTATAGTATAATTTAGAGTTGTAGCATCTGATTTACCAATCGGTATTTTAAAGCTAGTAAATCTTACTTCTTGTTTTCTTAAGTTTGTCTTGATATTTAGGTCTATTCTATATTGGAGGTAAATCATGAAAACTAAGTCAATTATCCTCGGTAGTTTGATTGGTACGCTTAGCTTGGCAGGTAGTGCTTATGCCTTACAACATCAGGTTAACTTTAATGAACCCAAGGGCTATTTTAACTGTACGATTACCGGCGCACAAGATAGTGCAGTTGCGGTAATAGCGAGTCATCATGCCTTTGTGAGAGGCCCCAATTGCGATGGTCATGGCGTTATAAAATTAACGGCAAAAGAGGTGGATAGTTATAATTTTGTGTATAAAATTGATGGAGACAATCCTAATGCGGTGATCGATGTGGCTGGAGCCACTCATATTGTTTGCGATACTAAAAAAGATGATAAAAAACCGGATGCACAAGGTGTTTTCTGCTTGGTGAATCCCGCTAATCATTCATAAAGATCAAATGCAGCGAGTTGGCTTGGGCAATCCAGCTATTTTGTTGGATTGCTTAGCCGCTCCATCCGGAAATAGGGTATGCAAATAAATACTATTGCCTTTTTCGGGGCCTAGTGTGTCACGCAGCGCTTTTACTAATATCCGAATGGCGGGAGCGATTTGATATTCCTGGTAAAAGCCACGTAAAAATCGAATGACTTGCCAGTGATCGGGCGTCAAAATAATTCCCTCTGTTTTGGCAATAACTTCTGCAACTGTTTCATCCCATTCGGTCAGATCGGTTAAGAATCCTTCGGGATCGATGTTAATAGGGCGCCCTCGAACTAATAACTGTGACATTTCATTACCTTCATAGATCATATTTTTTATTAGAGTTCTTGCTTAATCTCCATGGTTGGACAAGCTCTATGAAAAAATGTCTGCAAAACTGCTCATGTATTCTCTGTACACTACGCTTTTTTCAGCCATTTTTTCTATAACCTTATTTCAATACTGTAGGTTAGGCAAGGACTCTTTAGACCTGCTGTAAAACCTTTAACGATAAGCTAAGAAATTCTAAACCCAAGCCTGTATCTTATCATATAGAACCGTAAGCTCGACAAAGCCAGCGTAATCTACCTGTTGAATTCTGGGGTGGGTTTGCTCAATAATCCCTCGGGCGGTTAAATCGGGCTGCAAAATATATAAGTTAAACTCGGCTAAGGCTTGTTCCAGTTCCGGTGTAAAACGAGTATGACTTAAGCCACCGTAAACTCCGTCTTCAATGAGTAAAATACCATCGCTACGGGTAGCTAAACGCAAACAACTTTGTAGTGCATTATTGACAAAAGGAGATTTATTAACGGTATGAAGAATACTCATTAGAAACTCAATATGACATCATGTTGTTGAATTAATAACCTAAGCTGCTCGGTGGTTAATAAGGTTACCGGGATACTCAGGTCTTGAAGTTGTAAACCGCGCTGCTCAAGTGCCAGCCGTTCAACATAGATTTGCTTAACTTCATATAGTCCCAGCGCCTTAAAAGTCGGTGAAAAATTCTTAAGGCCTACGGCTTGGGTATCTTGTTGAGTTTTAAGTTGCCATATTCCATCATCGGTAAAAACCAGGCTGATTTCTTGCTCAAACGCGCTGGCCATTAAAATGGCGTCTAGAGCCTCTTTGGCAAAGCCCGTACCATAAGGGGGACGGCGTTGGATAAAGAGAATTTTTTTCATTTATCCTCCAAATTCCATCAACCTATCGGCGCTTAAGCAAGCCTCAACCAATTGACCTAAACCCACTATTTTAAACTCTGGGGCTAGATTATCACTCAATTTTCCGTAACGTTTAGCCTCTTGCTCATTTAAGATCCCGCGTTTCAAGGCCGCTGCAATACAAATGGCTAAATCAAAGCCGTGCTGTCTAGCAAGCGTTTGCCAACGAGCCGATGGATTAGGTTCATCCTGTGGTGGACACAGCAGATTAGAGCCTATATAGACCGCATCATGATAAAAAAATACTCTATGGATAACATGTCCCTTCTTGAGAGCCGCCTGACAAAATTGATAGGCTGTGTCAGAGGCTTGATAGGTAAATGGGGCGCTATTGATTAAAATGGCAAACTTCATGTTTAGACTAGGATAAACCCTGTAGCTATCAGCTACAGGGTACTAAAAATCGTTTAATTAATTGTTACGGCCGCCAAATGCGCTGAACAGCTGTAAAAGACTCACGAACAAATTGTATAAGGCCACATAGATAGAAATGGTAGCCATAATATAGTTGCGCTCGCCACCGTTAATGATCAAGCTGGTTTGGAATAAAATCATACCGGATGAAAGCAATACAAAAGCCGCCGAAACCGCTAAATGTAAGGCGGGTATATTGAAAAATAAACCAGCAATACTGGCTAAAAAGGCAACCATGAGTCCTACGAATAAAAATCCACCTAAGAAGCTAAAATCTTTACGCGTGGTTAATACATAAGCGGACAGAGCAAAGAAAATAACACCGGTTGCTCCCAGAGAGGCCATTAAAATTTGCGAGCCGTTAGCATAATTGTGTAGAACCAGATTAAGCATAGGGCCTAGGGTATAACCCATAAAACCTGTAAAAGCAAAAGCGGCTAATAGTCCCCAGCCACTGTTACGTAAAAACGAGGTTAGAAACATCAAGCCATAAATTCCCGCTATGGTGAGTATGAGATTAGGCTTGGCATTAGTGACCATGGCAAAACCCGCCGTTGCCGCGCTAAATAATAAAGTTAAACCTAATAGCCAATAAGTGTTACGTAATACGGTATGAGTAGCCAGTAGCGACTCACCGCGCGAACTAATTACTACATTTTCACGCATATCAAACTCCTAATTAAATAGTATTCTCAATATTATAGCATAGTATATAGGGGTGTTCTTAAATAAATCAATGCTTATTGCCATTTAATGCCCGAGAAGAGAGGTTATTAATCCGCTATCATTTTAAACGGTAGGTGTCTTAAGATATTTAGACCTTAGTTATCTCAATTAAGCGCGCTAACTATCTGAGCTTGACCACCCTAGCTTTTATAGCTAAGGTAGACAATCCTATAAGCGCAATAATTTTAACCTAACCTTCAAAGTCTAGACTATGGGTATGAAAAAAAAAATAACCCTTACCAATCCATCTCAAGAAAGTCGGCGTTTTAGTCGCCGGATATGGTTATTAGGTATTAGCTTATTAACGCTTATTTTAATTTTAGTTTTAAGGCTGGCTTATTTACAAATTTTTAGGCATGAACGTTACACTACCTTAGCGCAGAAAAATCAGCTGGCGCTAGTGCCCATTACCCCAAGCCGTGGATTAATTTATGATCGCAATGGGATCTTGTTAGCGGAAAATATTCCCGTCACTAGTTTAGAATTAATTCCCGATAAAATTGATGACCTAGATGTAACCATTGAGGAATTAAAAAAAATCATTGACATTGATGAGGATGAATTGGAACAGTTTAATAAACTATTAAACCAGCGCCGTTCTTTTGACTCTATTCCCATTAAGGTCAAGCTTACTAAAGAAGAAGAGGCGGCCTTTTATATTAATCAGTACCGCTTTCCTGGCGTGACCATTCAAGCGCACCTGATAAGGCATTATTTATTTGGTGAAGCTTTATCGCCAGTTTTAGGTTATGTAGGGCGCATCAATCAGCAGGAGCTTGCACAAGTTGATCCTGGCAATTATAGGCCAACGGATTATATTGGTAAGGTGGGTATAGAAAAATATTATGAGCCCATTTTGCATGGTACGGCAGGTAATGAACAGGTGGAAATTGATGCGAGTGGCAGAGCCGTACGCACCTTAAAGCGGGTTCCTGCGATTGCCGGTCAGAATTTGTATCTCACCATTGATAGCAAATTACAGCAAGTTGCCATTGAAACCTTAGCGGAAAAACGTGGTGCTGTAGTTGCAATACAGCCCGGTACGGGGCAAGTGTTAGCATTGGTAAGCAATCCTTCTTATGATTCGAATTTATTTGTGAAGGGTATTTCGGCCAAAGATTTTAAAAAACTGCGTGAGTCGCCGGAGCAACCACTTTATAATCGGGCCTTAAGAGGTCAATATCCACCGGCTTCGACGATAAAGCCCTTTATCGCCTTACAGGGTTTGGCAACCGAAACCGTGACTCCGGAGGATAAAATCTTCGACCCCGGTTGGTTTAAATTACCCAATAGTACTCATTTATACCGCGATTGGAAGAAAATCGGACATGGTTGGGTAAATCTTAGCGATTCTATAATAGAATCCTGCGATACTTATTTTTATAATCTGGCTCATGAAATGGGCATCACCGAAATTAATACCATTTTGGCCAAATTTGGCTTTGGTAGCAAAACCGGGATTGATATGGGAGAAGAGCTAGGAGGGGTACTGCCTTCTCCCGCTTGGAAAAAACGTTATCGCGGCGCTGCTTGGTATCCAGGCGATACCTTAATTACTAGCATAGGCCAAGGATTTATGGTGACAACTCCTTTACAATTAGCTAATGCCGTGGCTACCTTAGCCATGCAAGGTAAGGGCTATAAGCCTTATTTATTATTAAAAAGTAAACCCATAGGAGCTGGTGCTATATTTCATCAACCGGTTCCATTAGAACCCATTACGCTACCTGAAGATGATTGGCGCTTAGTGCTTAAGGCTATGCAAGAGGTTATAGAAAGTCCAAAAGGTACGGGGTATGTAAGGTTTGGGGCCAAACCGGGCTATACGGTTGGCGCTAAAACAGGTACGGCTCAAGTATTTAGTATTAAACAGAATGAGCGCATAGCTTCGCAAGATATTTTGCCGGAGCGTTTGCGTGACCATTCCGTATTTATCGCTTTTGCTCCGGTCAAGGACCCTAAAATAGCCTTGGCAATTTTAGTAGAAAATAGTACATTGGCACCTGCTATAGCTCGTAAAATATTAGATTTTTATTTATTGAATAACGATGAAAATAACCCCCGTGATCCACAATAGAAGGGACCATAATCCGCATGGTTTTAGATTAAGTCTATGGGAAAAAATGCATCTTGATCTGCCTTTGCTCTTAGGATTAGGGCTGCTCATAGGTTTAGGTATGTTAATTTTATATAGTGCTGGCGGTAAAAGCTTGATGTTTTTAAGCCAACAAGCGATGCGCCTTGGCCTTGCGGCTAGTATTATGATAGGGTTAGCCCAAATACCTCCACAAAGTTATCGTACTTGGGCCCCTTGGCTATATGCGGTGGGGGTTATTTTATTGATTGCGGTATTGGTGCTTGGCGTTATTGGTAAGGGAGCGCAGCGTTGGTTAAATTTGGGATTGTTCCGGTTTCAACCCTCGGAGTTATTGAAGCTTGCTTTACCCATGTTATTAGCTTGGTATTTTTCCGATAGACCTCTTCCGCCTAAGTTGCGTCAAATTGGCTTGGCAACCTTATTTATTTTGCTTCCGGCGGCACTTGTGGCAAAGCAGCCTGACTTGGGCACGGCAATTTTAATTGCTGGTGCGGGATTTTGTGTTTTATTACTGGCCGGAATAAGTTGGCGCTTACTGTTTGGATTGGTAGTTACTATTATAGCCATTGCCCCTTTATCGTGGCATTTTTTAAAAGAGTATCAACGTCAGCGGGTATTAACTTTTCTCGATCCCGAGCGAGATCCTTTAGGTAGTGGTTACCATATCATTCAATCTAAAATCGCCATTGGTTCGGGTGGCTTATTTGGTAAGGGGTGGCTACAGGGTACCCAATCCCATTTGAATTTTTTACCGGAACATGCTACCGATTTTATTTTTGCAGTCTGCGGTGAAGAATTTGGTTTAATGGGTGGAGTTGTACTGCTCAGTATTTATGCTTTTATTATTATGCGTTGTTTACAAATTGCTATTCGAGCGCAGGACACCTTCTCGCGCCTCTTAGCAGGTAGTTTAGCCCTAAGTTTCTTCCTCTATGTGTTTATTAATATTGGCATGGTATCTGGTTTATTACCTGTCGTTGGCGTACCATTACCCCTGGTTAGTTATGGTGGCACTTCCATGGTTACCTTAATGGCAAGTTTTGGTATATTGATGTCTATCCAAACCCATAGACGATTGGTAGCTTCCTGAGGAGCTAAGAAAGTTTTCAAGCCGTCATTTTTACAGAGATTTGGGTCCTGCCACCTACGTTTCTAAGTAAAGCCCGCCTGGCTTTGCTAAGAAACCAGCCTTGACCCATCCTGGTCAAGGCACTTCAGCGGGACAAAGCGGTGCTTGGTCTGTGACCGCTTTCGCCCCCACAGGCTCGCAGGCTGCGCGGGTGGGGTCCCCGCCTTTGGCCTCCCTCAGTATGTAAATTTAAAATGACAGTTGGAAAACATATACCCTATATAGTGTTAGGTAAACCAAAGGTTAATCTCAATCAAATGGATGTCTATTTCCAGGGAATATAAAATGCGCTATTGGTTAGTTTTTTTACTAATAAGTTGGACCTCAGTATTATTTGCCGAAGCAGGGAATCTACCCCCTGATATTCAAAAGATCTTAAGTCGTGGTCAATTAGTGGTAGCCATCATAGATCAAGATATTTCTCCATTTATTTTAAAAGAAAAAGATGGATTAGAGGGTTATGATATTGCTATTGCTCATCATATGGCGAAACATTTAGGTGTATCCGTAGTTTTTAATCGTAAAGCTAAAACTTTCGATGAGGTCATTGAACAGTTAGTCGATCATAAAGCAGATATAGCCATTAGTTTACTAAGCCGGACTTTACCTCGAGCCTTAAAAGTGAATTTTTCCGAGCCCTATTTGTTATTACATCAAGCCTTATTAATCAATAGACTTAAGGCTATTCAGTTAAAGCTTACAGAAAATCCCACGGCGGTTTTAAATAATCCGCAGGCAACTATCGCCGTATTACAAAATAGTTCTTATATGACCTTTGCTAAAACCTACTATCCTAAGGCAACGTTACTTCCTTATGAAAACTTAGACCAAGCGATGTTGGATGTAAAAAATGGTAAAATTTTGACTGTGTTATTTGATGAAATTCAAATTCAGGAATGGCTAAATAAACACCCCGATGCCCATCTTTATGTAGAGATGTTCATCTTAACTAAGCAAATTGATCCCATTGCCATAGCGCTGCCTTGGCAGAGTACTCATTTATTGAGCTGGGTAAATACCTACTTAACATCGCTTAAAGAGGATGAAGAAGGTAAATCCTTAATCAAACACTATTTAAAGGATAGCAAATGGCTAGATTGATAGAAAAGAGCCCATCCGCAGGTAAAGCCTTGGGCCGTTTGCTGCATAATCCTTGGATTATTTTATTAAGCATGGTGGTGGGAGTTATTATTGGCAATACCCATAAGGAGCTTGCCATAGCATTAAGTCCTTTAGGAAGTCTTTATTTAACCTTATTACAAATGTGTGTGTTGCCCATTATGATAACAGCCGTTATTGCAGGACTGGGTAATTTATTTCGGACGGGAAAAGCAACCCTCTATCTTAAGCGCATGATAGCTATTTATGGGCTAGGATTATGTTTAGTGGCTGTTGCCAGCTTAAGTATAGCGCTGTTAATCAAGCCTGGTAAGCAATTAACCGAAGGTGATAAAACCATTATTAGTGAGCAGCTTGCTAAAGCGGAAACGGCAAAAACTCTTGAGACCGAGGCTAATCCGAATAAAGCCATGGGTAAAGTTGTTGATTTTCTAGCCAATATCGTGCCTGCTAATGTATTTGCGGCCATGAGTAAGGGGCAGAATTTAGCGGTATTGTTTTTTTGTTTAGCTTTGGGAGTCGCTTTAGGGAAAAGTAAAGTAGAAGGGGCTAATATAACCTTAAAAGTGCTAGAGGCAGCTAATGAAGCTTTATTAATGATAGTTACCTGGACCATGTATGGTTTACCGTTTGGTCTATGCTGTTTATTAGCCGGTTATATTGCACAAACTGGTTTAAGTATTCTGGTGGTTTTAATTAAGTTTATTTTATTATATTGTTTGATAAGTTTGGTATTGATGATCATTTATAGCCTTATTATTTGGCGTCGTAGCGGACAGCATTATTTTCAAACCTGGCTAGCTCTTAGAGAGCCGCTTCTTATTGCCTTTAGTACGCGTAGTAGTTTTGCGGCTATGCCTGCAACCTTAACCAACCTGCATGAAAAATTAAAAATGAATAAGCAAACGGTTGATTTATTGGTACCCGTGGGAATTATGTTAAATCCCGCGGGTTCCGTAGTCCACTATTGTTTAATAGCGGTGTTCATGAGTCAGTTATATGGGCTGCCTTTTGGCGCGGAGCAATTTATTATAACTATAATAACCTCTATTGGTGCGAGTATTGCGGCAACAGGGGTGCCCAGTATTGCTACCTTGGGACTTTTGCCCATGGTGCTTAATCCACTTGGTTTACCCATCAATGTGGGAATGTTATTAGTGGCCGCCGTAGATACCGTTATCGATACGATAATTACCATGTTAAATATTCATGGTAATTGTGCAGCGGCAAGTTTAATTGCCGATAAGCAGGCTTTGGCGGGCAAACCTTAATTTTTGTCATAGAGCTTAGGGGCTGGTAATAATGAATTGTAAACAGCCCCTATTTGGTTAAATAAAAAATAATGCTATAGTTTACGCCCCATCCTCAAAGAGGTTATTTAAATGACTGACTTAATGAAAATGATTCACTCGGCACAAAATGCCTTAAAAAAGTCTTACAGTCCTTATTCAAATTTCCCTGTAAGTGCTAGTATCCGTAGTGTAGACGGTCAATTATTTTCCGCTTGCAATGTTGAAAACGCTTCCTATTCTCTAACAATTTGTGCAGAAGCAGCGGCCATTGCCTGTATGGTAGCGGCAGGCCAATACCAAATAAAAGAAGTCGTGGTGTTAGGAGCGGGTGCAGAATTATGCTCACCTTGTGGCGCATGCCGCCAGCGTTTAAGAGAGTTTGCCGCGCCAGACGTATTGGTTCATATCTGTGATCTGAGTGGAGTTCGCAAAACCATGACTATGGAAGAACTCCTTCCCGTATCTTTTGGCCCACATAACTTGGAGAAGAAACATGACTCAATTAGCGATTAAAGCTGCTGAATATATTCGTAGTCAATCTAATAATTTTCAACCTAAAATAGGGTTGATTTTAGGATCGGGCTTAGGATCGCTAGCTGAACTTGTTAAAGATCCAGTGGTAATATCTTATGGCGATTTGCCAGGTTTTCCCATCAGTACCGTTGCGGGCCATGCTGGACAGATGGTCTTAGGTTATCTAGAAGGCGTACCGGTCGTTTGTTTGCAAGGGCGCGCCCATTGGTATGAAGGCGTGGAAAGTGAAAAGGTAAAAACCTTAGTTCGAACCATTAAGCTACTCGGTGCCGATAGCTTGGTATTGACGAATGCGGCAGGGTCTTTATGTATGGATGTAGGGCCTGGACGTTTAATGTTAATTACCGATCATATTAACCTGCAGGGAAAGAATCCACTTATAGGTCCTAATGATGAAGAATTTGGGCCACGTTTTTTTGCTATGGACGATGCCTATAACCCCGACTTGCGTAAACTTTTGCAACAAGTAGCAGCGGATAATGCTATTCCTTTAGCTAAAGGCGTTTATATCGCAGTGCTAGGCCCTTGTTTTGAAACCCCCGCAGAAATTCGCTCCTTTAAAATTTTAGGGGCCGATGCGGTTGGCATGTCCACCGTGCCAGAGGTAATTGTAGCCCGTCATTGTGGCTTAAAAGTAGCGGCTATTTCAGCCATTACCAATTATGCGGCCGGCATGAGTGATGAAGAAATTACCCATGAGGGTACCTTGCATTATGGTAAGTTGGCTGCCAAGGATATGTCACGGTTACTCATCAAGTTTTTTGCAAGCGTGGCGCAACAAAATGACTAAGCAATTGATTGAAGAACTCATTAACACGGCCCAAATGGCCAAGGTATCTGTCGACTTAACTAAAAAAATAATTTCATTGATCGATTTAACCAGCTTAAATGATACCGATGATGAAATAGTCATAGATAAACTTTGTAGCAAAGCCATCACACCGTTAGGGCCGGTGGCCGCCGTTTGCGTTTATCCGCAATTTGTACGCCAAGCTAAAACAAAATTGCTTAATACCGCCGTTAAAGTAGCCACCGTGGCTAATTTCCCACGGGGAAACGCTACTCAATCCATGGTATTAGCCGAAATTGAGCGAGCCGTTACAGAAGGTGCCGACGAAGTGGATGTGGTGATACCTTACCAAGCCTATTTAGTCAATAGCGCCGAGTCTGTACAAGGCTTTTTGCACGCCTGTAAGCAAGCCTGCCGGTCTGCAAAGCTCAAAGTGATTTTAGAAACGGGGGTTTTGCAAAGCGCCGAGTTGATCGAGCAGGCCAGTCAAGCTGCCATTCAAGCCGGCGCGGATTTTTTAAAAACCTCTACTGGTAAGGTCGCGGTAGGCGCTACTTTAAAGGCCGCCGTTACCATGTTATTAGCGATTAAGAATTCCAGGGCTGAAGGTAGATTGGTTGGTTTTAAAGCCTCGGGTGGTATTCGAACACCCGAACAAGCGGCAAGCTATATAAAATTAGCCGAATTGATTTTAGGTGAAAATTGGATTTCACCGGCTACTTTTAGGTTTGGAGCCAGTGGATTATTAGATGCCTTATTAAACCAGTTGCAAGCTAACTCGGCTTATTGAGAATAATTGGCCTTAATAAAACCAGGTTTTAAGTCATCTGCTATGGGAAGCCAAGGTTTGCTAGGAGCAGTGCCTAGCTTCTCATGTATACCCATCTCCTTCAGTAATCGTCCACTACAGGACTGGGTTCCTGTTAGCTGTGTTTCTAAGTAAAGCGCTCCTGGCGTTGCTAAGGAACCAGCCTTGACCAAGGCGCTTCAGCGGGACAAAGCGGTGCTTTGTCTGTTACCGCTTTCGCTCCCCTTAGTATTCGCACGCTGCGGGCGTAGGAGAAACACACATCTGCCATCCTCTTTCTAAAGGACGATTACTGAATGAGATGGGTATTATCGGGATAAGGGCGGCAAAAGGGCTACTCCAATCCTTACCGGCGCCTTAAATGGGACTAAGCGATTAAAATCATAGGTGCCTAGTGGGATTAACTGGGGAAAACGTTGCTCTATAGCGGGTGGTAAATGAGTATTGGCCGCGCTTTCTGCATCCCAGGTATAATTGCTTTCCGGATCCCAAACTACCAAAGCACCTTGCTTTATAAGATCGGCTTCGTCTATCCAAGGGCTTTCTTGCCGATTCCAATCAAAATACGGCCTGGGATGATCGGGTGAATAGGCGACAAGTGCGGCGACTAAATAACGTGAGCCGGCAATATAACGTAAGGGTTCATGATAACGTTCATGCCAAAGCTTGGTTAAGGTTGTAGCAATTTGTTGATTAGGTAAATAGCTATCGGCATGTGCATCTTTATCCAGTTTGGGGCCTAGCGCAATTGAGCCCATTCGTACTAAGAAGATGAGGCTGCCAACCATAATTAAGGTAAGGATAAATAGTTGGAAACGCTTTTTAGAAATCTGGGGCTTTAACCATGCCATGAGCATGATACCTAATAAAAAATAATAAGGGGTTGACCAGCGAGGTGGAAAATGAGTTCCGGTAATAAATGCTAAACCAAGACTTAATAAAATGGGCCCCAAACCTAGCCAAAGTAGAAATTGCCAATTAAATGAGCCTAGGTTCAAATTTTCCTTAGGCTTGCTATAAAAGGGCCAAAATAACACCAGCAAACCTAGAACATTGCCTATATTATTTAATAGGTAACGCAAGGGATATATGACATGCGGCCAAGCATAACGCTGATGAGTATATTCGGCAGGTGTAGCAAAGGCATAGGTAATGGTAATAAAATGATTTTGATAAAGCCAAATTAAGTGTGGAGTAATCAACAATAACATGCTGATAACGGCAAGATAAATGCCTGGTTTGCTAAAGCTTCGCCTGGCTTGAGAATTAACTAGACAAAAGCCCAACATAGGTAAGAATAACAGAGCCACCTGATATTTAGTAACCACCGCAATAGCGGCAAGTAAGCCGGTAAGCAGCCATTGACTAAGAGTTTGTTTAGTTAAGGCTTGATAAAAGAACCAGGTTAATAAAGCCCAAATCGGCGATTGCATGGAGTCTGGTGTTAGATTAAAGGAATTTAAGTTATAAAACAGCACCCCCTCTAAACTTAAGGTGGCTATTAAGGCATGAACCGGAGGTAGCATTTTATTGGCTAAGCGCCAAACGGCAAAGAAGGTCGTGGCAACGGCTAGCTGCGCCAAGCCATAAACCGGCCAATCTATACTGCCAAAAAGTTTAGTTATTGCCGCACACGCCCATGCGGTGAAGCAGGGGTGTTTGTTATAGCCCCATTGCCATTGTAATCCCCACGCAATACCTTCTAAGGTATCGTGAGTAAGGCTGCCGCGTAATAGAGCGGGGCCCAAGGTCCAGGCTAACACATGCAAAACTACAAACCAAAAAAAATAGCGTTTGGTATTTGGTAATGCCGCGGTATATGATGATTGGCTGATAAGCATTTAATGAAAAACCATGAGTCAAGAAAAACAGATTATATTATGTGCCGATGATTATGGATTAAACCCGAACATCTCGCAAGGAATTAGACAATTGGTGGCTATGCAAAGGCTATCGGCGGTAAGCTGTATGGTAAATGTAGCAGATTTAGCGCTACAGGCACAACAGCTGCTAGCTTTGCAGGCCGAGATCGATATAGGATTACATTTTAATTTAACCGAAGGCCAGTTCGTAGCGCATGGCAACAAATCCATGCCGAGTTTAATGAGCCTACTGTTGCGTAGCCAATTTAGATTATTATCGGCTGAATCTATCGAGCAAGAGCTTAATGCTCAGTTGGATAAATTTGAACAAGCTTTTGGCCGCTTACCCGATTTTATCGATGGACATCAGCATGTGCATCATTTGCCAATTGTCCGTAAGGTGCTGCTAAAAGTCTATCAAAGGCGCTTAAAACAAAACGGCAGTTATATCCGTTGTGTATTTCCAAGTCTGGTTTCTAACCAAAAATTGAAAGCTTGGGTTTTGACGTTAACCGGAGCCTATCGCTTTAAACGATTATTATTGCAGCAGCAAATACCGCATAATGCTTGTTTTGGTGGAATTTATGATTTTTCCGAGCAGAGCAATTATCCAAGTTTAGTCAGGAATTTCTTAGCCCAAGCGCCTAATGGCAGTTTAATGATGTGTCACCCTGGATTGCAGTCTACCGATTCGATTGCTAAGGCGCGCCTTGCGGAATACGCTTATCTTAGCGGTGAAAGTTTCCAGCAAGACTGCGAGCAATATCAGGTGAGGCTGTGTCGCTATCAAGCCTTAGAGTAAATATAGCGCTTGATACTAGTGTCTAAATTAAGCTATAAAATACTGTTACTCATCGTTAACAATAGCTACGAAAACAAGGATAAGTCATGGTAGACTATAACAAACGGCAAACGATACCCAATACCGCTCATGGTACTGTTTATCAAATTTATAACTCTATTTACTACGCTTTTACTTATGCCTATAAGCAAAAGATTCCATTTGAATTGCATACAGAAGATACTGGCTATGGTGATTTTGATGATCTAGTACTCATTTTACCAGACAAGGTAACTGCCATGCAGTTAAAACATAGAAAAGAAGAGTCGGCGGCAAACAGTAAAGAGCTTAGTTTTAGTGATTTTATTACCGGATCTTCCAAAGGACATAAGCTGACGCTATATAAATATTTTGATTCTTTAAGTGATAAATTAGCCACGGAGAAGTTTGACAAGCATGACTTCCAACTGGTGTCTAACTATGAACTTCCAACGGAACTAAGGCGCTGTATCGATCCGGAATCCGGCAAATTTACGGACAAATTTTTGTCCGGTGATGACTCAGAAACTTGGCTAACACGCACTTTAATAGTGGCTAGTATTGAGCAGAACTCTAAAAATGAAGAAATTAAAAAAAATAATTTATTAAATTCTCAGCAATATGGTAGTGTTCTAACAAAATTTTTACAGTTAGCAACTGAATATCTAACTAAAGCAATAAAAAAAAGCTTATTTACTTTTATAAAAACTTATTTTCCGCTGCACAAAAAAAAATTTCCGAGAATGAGCAGCAAAAAATCCTTGAAGACAAGTTCAACGCAATAGCTAAAGGAATTCTAACTTTAAATAAAGATCAATGTAAAAAATTAAAAAAAGTGCTGCAAGAATGTAGTATACGTTGTGATTTAACCTTGGAGCATTTAGCTTCTGCTAATTTTTCAATTAATAAAGCGACTATTGAGCCATTCTTGAAACTCATAGGTTTCAATTTTGGGCGGCACAAATTAGTTGCTTTAAAAACAGAAATCGACTGTTTCTTTAAAGAAGAGTTCAATACCAATAGTAACGTTTTATACCAAGCTTGCTTTTATGAATTTTACCAATGGCTGACGTCGCCTGAGGCTAAAACGTTAGATAATACACAAGTTAGAAGTTTATTTGATCAGTGGTACAACCAATATATTCAGCTTGAGCGCTTGAATGGTCTGACTCAAGCTAATGTAAGAAAGATAGCCAGCCCAGCTCATTACTTTGCGCGTAATGAGGAAGAAAGTATCATCAAAGATTTTATCATAGACAAAAATGCCCAAATTCTAGTTGTAGTGGGTGAACCTGGCATTGGCAAGAGCAGTATTGTTAATCAAGTCGTGAATAGCTTGAATTGGTCTGATGGGCGGCACTTATTCTTAGATATTAGAGAATTTAGCCAATACCTCAAAGACGTTAAACATCCGTTTGATCTCCGCTACTTGGATAAACTGGAATTTATTTGTCTAGACAATGCTGAATTTAGTGTAGAGCATCAGAAATTAACCACTGAGTACCGAGAACTGTTCGATATGATTTTGGCTCGGGATAAAAAGCTATTACTGCTCTGTAGAAGTGAGCCTTGGGAACGCATAGGGAAGGATTTTACTAAAAATTACCCCAAATGCCAGATATTACCAATCCCAGGTTTAGAAGAGAAAGCGATTTTAGCCCACTATCCTACCTTACAATCTCTGGTCGATAAAAGCACTCACTCCTACCATCAGCATCGTGGTAACAGTAGCTTTCATGAGCAAATCTCACAGCTATTACGAACTCCCTTTTACCTTAACATCATGGTTCAACATCCTGAAATCATTGCACAGCTTAGCGAGCAATCATTAGAAACATTTAGGCACACTATTATCAACATTGCTATTACCCAGCCTGCCTTTGTCAAATCTCAAGGGAAAAACCTACCGGGTAAGGAACGCAAGGCTTTATTGCGTGAACTGGTTTTTGCTAAGAATAGAGCCAATACAGAAAGCGGCTTACTGGCGGTGAGAAATCGTCAAACTAGCATTGATAGTTTGGTAAAAGACGGTATTTTAATTGAACTATCCGATAACGGTTATAACTTTAGCCATCTACTCTACGAAGAATTTATGGTCGGTGAAATCATTCAGAAGCGGTGTAAACTCTGGCTTGAGACTCAAGACGAACCTAAACAGCTATTACGATGGTTACAACGGAATTTGCCGAGTTATGAAAAATATCTGTGGGCAAAATATCTAAATGACTCGGTTGAATTAAGTGAGCTACTTAGTAGTTGGCATCAGGGTAAAGGTAACAACAATTTTGAAAATTGTGGCCGTTTATTATATACAGCCATTACGACATATGATGATGAGCTGCTTGATTTAATGATACCCTTAATCAATGATCTTAATCGTCAATTCATATACGCTGAATCTCAAACGACCTTCTTGAGTATAGCAATCACTAGTCAAAATATTCACGCAGTTTCCATCTTATTCAAGGAACGAATCGACGTATATCTATTTCCCGAGCAAGAATATGACGAGAATGCCTCCAACGACGATGAAAATAACTGGAGAGTCTACGAGGATTTGGATTTAGCAAACTACGATGATGGTGGATTGTGTGTAGCTGATTATTACAAAAGGCGGCCCTATAAATATATCTTTAGGGAAGGGCGAGATGATCCCTATGATGAGTGTTATGACAGTTTAGAAGATGAGCCGCGATTGGAGGAATATCATGGAGAAAATCAATGGGTATTATCGCCTTTTATGGAAGCGTTACAAACCAATAACAAAAAGCTATTCAATTCAATGCTGGACCATGCTCTTTTAGGTAAAAATATCAATAAAGAGAGTTTATTGCATCTGGCCGTTTTATTACAAGAACCTATTTTGGTGAAAAAAATTATCAAAGCAGGCTGTAAAATTGATGGGCGGGATTGTGATCGTGAGACCCCTTTACACAATGCGATTTACTGTTCTTACGATAGCAATCAAGATTCTAAAGCTAGGGAAAAAAGTTATCAAATATTTAAATTGCTGTTAGATGCTTACGTACGGCAAAATAAGTCGTTAGACAATAAAAACGTAGTGGGTTGGACGCCTTTACATTTAGCCGTGCTAATGCGCGACCAGAAAATGATCCGTGATTTAATTCAGCAAGGCGCAAAACCAAATACTATCGATGAACAAGGATACTCTGCTAAAGAGTTATTAAATAAGATTGAGCAAGAGGAGGATATCTATCTTGGTAGCAATTTGATTGTTAATTCAGATCTCGGCTCATTTAGTGACTTAGATAGCGGCTCAACTAGTAACTTAGACGATGATTTTTCTTTTAACGCAAGTCAGTCCTTGTTTTTAAACACGAGTAAACAAAGTCAGATCACGGACTTCTTTAAGCCTAACAATAAAAAAAGGAAATTGGCAGAATTCAGTGAGCCTGCTAGGCTGGTTAAACGTCCTAAATTTATACCAGGTTCCAGTACCGATCTAGGCTTGTTTAAGCGTGTTTCCAACTCTGGACAGACTCAAGCAGACGAGAGCTGGTATGATGATGAGCAAATGCAGCAACTCTTGGATCGCTACTTGGGAAATCTCACCAACGTGCAAATTATTGCCCCTATCGATGCTTATCAGCTATCAGGTCAAACCTTAGAAGATAATCTACGTGATAATTTGCAAAGAAGCATAGAAGATAATTATTGCATCGATACCGTCGTGGTTCCTCTTAATTTAAATAATCTCCATTGGGTGGCTGTTTATATCCATTATGCTAACGAGGAGAAAACTCATCCAACGGTAGGCTATTTTGATCCTAACGGCAACAGGATGCCAGCCTTCATCGAAAACGCATTGTTCACAGTTTATTCTGGATTACAAACTCAAGAGATATTGCAGTCGCCTATTCGCTTACAAAACGATGGATTTAATTGCGGGCCTTGGGTCATAGCTATTCTCGTGTCTTTAGTTAAAACTGGCGCATTGCCCGCGGAAGATTTTGATATTGCTAAGCAACGGGCTGAAGATGTTCAAATCTTAGCTATGGATAGTAATACCATGCTCATTAAGTAATCGTCCTTTAAAAAGAGGGTGGTAAATGTGTGAGGCCCCTACGCCCGCAGCGTGCGAGTACGCAGGGGACGGAAGCGGGAATAGACCAAGCACCGCTTTGTCCCGCTGAAGCGCCTTGGTCAAGGCTGGTTGCTTAGCAACGCCAGGCGGGCTTTACTTAGAAACACAGCTGATAGGATCCACGTCCTTATAATCCTGAAAAGGAACAACCTTTAGAGACCGAAATAAATCCTAATCTGGCTGCCAATGAAGAAGGATTTAATGAAGCAAGTCGTGAGGCTGAGGAAAGCTCGATAGTTCCGTCTGGTGGTTGGGCCTCCGTATTTACAAACCTACAATCTAATTTGGCTTCGAGACCAACCGGCGTAAATCAGAATAGAATTAATACGAATCTTACCGTAATTCAACGGGTAGATAGGATGGATTCGAATAGTTTAGTCGTTAGGCAAGAGCCTGTTCTTAGCATTAACAACAGATATAGGCTGTGGGCGTCAATGCTTTGTGAGGGAACTGGTATAAATTGGGCGTTAAGAGCAATCTTTAACGGTGCTAATCAGCTAGCAAGTACTTCAACCGATTCAACGCAAATAAATGAGTCCTTTAATGCCGCAGGCCCACGTTTTTAGCTTATATTTCATATAGGAACAAGCCTAAAATATTTGGTTTAAAATACTTTGACTTTAACGGCACGCCCAAAATCGTGAAGCGATAAAGGTAATGACTGCCACCAGGCTGACTACTATACATAAGGCGGTCATGTAGTGCAGGTGAGTATAGTGTAAAAATAAATAGTAAAGGTATTCATTGATTAGGCCAGAAGCTATGGCAACTAATAAGAAATGGGGTAGTTGTAAGCGCTTATCATTTTTAAGCCTGGCAAAAGTGAATTTGCTATGTCCAACGTAGCTGACATTAAAAGCGGTGAAAAAGGCGATGATATTAGCCATCAGTGGATGAACGTGGGCAAAACTAACCAGCAGCGCCACCACACTTAAATGCACCAAGGTAGAAGTTATGCCAACTCCGGCAAAAAAGGCTAAACGATGCGTAATTTTAAAGTCGGCTATCATTAAAGCTAGCCTGTTCGTCAATGATATAATGAGGCCGTTGTTTGACCTCATCAAAAATCCGGCCGATATACTCACCTACCACGCCTATAGCAAATAACTGGATGCCGCCAAAAAACATGATAGCCGTCACAATGGTTGCCCAACCGGGGGTTATAATCCCAAATAGAAAAGTACTCAGTATAATCCATAGGGCGTATAAAAAAGCTAAGAAAGCGATGGCAATACCGCCTAACGCTATCATCCGTAAGGGAAAAGCGGAAAAGGAGGTGAGGCCCGTGATGGCTAAATCAAGTAGCGAATAGTAATTCCAATGGGTTTTACCCTGAGTGCGTGGTTGAACCTCAAACGGAATGGCAATCTGTTTGAATCCCACCCAACTGTATAGACCCTTCATAAATCGATTACGCTCGGGTAGATTTTGTAAGGCGTGGACGACTTTTCGATCCAATAACCTAAAATCACCGGCATTGGCTGGAATATTGATCCGGGTGATTTGCGAAGTTAATTTATAAAAACTGCCGGCACAAACTCGTTTTAACCAGGTTTCATCTTTACGACCCTTACGCACACCGTAGACCATATCGTAACCTTCTTGCCATTTGGCAACAAAATCCTTAATGGTTTCTAATGGATGTTGGAAATCGGCATCCATTAAAATAACCGCATCTCCCTTGGCATGAGCTAATCCAGCGCTAAGGGCATTTTCCTTACCGAAATTGCGGCTGAAACGAAGATAATGAATAGGATATTGAGAGCGTAATTGCTGAATAATAGCCATGGTGTTATCTTGGCTACCATCATCGACTATAATAATTTCATAAGTGAAGGCTAACTCTTTGAGAGTTTGGTCGAGGGCTGGAATGAATTCTGCAATCACTAGTTGTTCGTTGTAAACGGGTATCACACAGCTAATAGTTTTTGCCATCCTCATTTACTCCGCTTGAATATTATTAAAAGCCGCCTCTCGAACCAGACCGGTCCGAGAAGTATGCCCATAAAATTTGCAACCAAACCCCAGTCGTTCAAATGGTTGAGGTTTAGCATTGTCATTGTATGACACCCATTGCATGACGCCGAGAAAATTAGTTTGCCAAGGAAAGCTTAACCGGTTTTGTATAATGGATTTGGTTGACATTGGGTTTGTTCGCTTGTGACTTTCTCAAGTACCATTTGAATCAGTTTATCAACGGTTTTATAGGGATCGGTGCTAAATTTTTGTACCGCGCGATTGGCGACGATAGCGCTTATGGAGCAACAACGATGACCTAATAATTGACCTAATCCATAGATAGCGGAAGTTTCCATTTCAAAATTAGTAAGCCGATGATTATGATAGCTGAAGGTTTGTAATTTATCCATAAACTCGGGTATTTGTAATCCTAGCCGTAAAACTCTGCCTTGTGGTCCATAAAAACCGGTGCAGGTAGCCGTAATGCCGGTGATGCTTTCCTTACGGAATAAATCAATTAAGTCGTCATTGCCAGCAGCAATATAGGGATGAGGTAATTTAGCATTATCGAAATGCGTGTAAAAGGCATTGAGTAAGGCCAATTCCTCGGCTGAGTTTTTTTGCTGATAAAAATGCAGTAAATTATCAAGCCCCAAACCATGGCTACTGGTAACGAAACTATCAATGGGGATGTCGGGTTGTAAGGCACCTGCGGTACCAATCCTTACGAT
>Ga0182739_1000810_pt1 | contig 36351 bp, 31 predicted proteins | sample eDN5th30CBELigBY_FD_128873 | JGI IMG/M metagenome (GOLD analysis project Ga0182739, IMG submission 128873) | Enriched backyard soil microbial communities from Emeryville, California, USA - eDNA 5th pass 30_C BE-Lig BY (version 2) (version 2) | ecosystem: Environmental > Terrestrial > Soil >... | reverse complement strand
GCCGTGCTGACCGAGCGCGGGGCCGATCGGCGGGGCCGGGTTGGCGGCGCCGGCGTTGATCTGGAGCTTGATCAGGCCGGTCACCTTCTTCTTCGGTGCCATTGCTTTCCTTTCGTCGAACCGGATGCTCCGAAGCATCCGTTTCTCCCGCACATCCGGCATCTCCGGACCGCGGTCGTCCGCGCACAAGTCGCAAACCGCTCTAGTCTACATGACCCGCACTCCGCATTCAGGTGTCAGTTGTGCGGGGGTTGGATGCTCGCAACCCCCGCACAACTGACACCTGAACGGCGGGCACTACTCCTCCACAGGGCGAGCTTCACGGACAGATCGCGCACGGGCTGTGGGTGAGGCGTGGTGGGGGTTTCTCGGCGACGAGGGTGGAGGGATGCCGCCACGTCCCCGCCCGCTCCCCAACGACATTCCGACGCTGTTCCGCACGGCGGATGCGCGTGCTCAGGGCATCTCGCGCGACAGACTCGCGGCGTGCGACCTCGAACGTCCCCTTCGGGGCGTCCGCCGCAGACGCGCGACCCGCCCCACCGACGATGAGGATGGCTCGCCGATGGCGCTCGATCGTTCGCGTCGTCGGGCCGAGACCGCGCGCGCACGCGCCGCCGCACTCGTCGTGCCGGATCATGCGTTCCTCACCGGCCGGACCGCGGCGATCGTCGCCTACGGTCTGCCGGTCGCGCCGGGCGAGTTCGTCGACGTCGCGGTGTTCGCACCGCATCGTGCACCCCGGCGCGAGGGCATCCACGCGGTCAAGGTGCTCCCCGGCCATGCGACGGTGCGCGAGTACGAGGGCCTTCGTGTGGCGAGCCCGGCAACGACCTGGGCCATGCTCGGCGCAACCCTCAGCGTGCGTGAGCTCGTGATCGTCGGTGACGCGATCGTGCGCATCCCGCGCGGCCCCGGCGGCGTGCCGCAGCCCGAGGAACAGCTCGCCACCGCCGAGCAGCTGCAGGCCGCAATCGACGCGGGGCGGCGTCCGGGCATCCGTCGACTGCGCGCGGCACTCCCCCACCTGCGCACGGGAAGCATGTCGCCGCTGGAGACCGACTTCCGCCTCCTCACCACCGCCGCGGGCCTGCCCGAACCACGACTCGATGTCGAGATCAGGGATGCTCACGGCCGCGTGATCGGCATCGCCGATGCCGTCTACGAGGAGCAGCGCGTGATCGCCGAGGTCGAGGGCGACCACCATCGCACCTCCCGCGCGCAGTGGAACCGCGACATCGAGAAGTACGCGGCCCTCACCGCCGAGGGGTGGGAGGTCGTTCGACTCACCGGCGCACACATCCGCGGCGGCGCGGCTCCCCGCATCCTGCGCGAGGCCCTCGTCCGCCGCGGCCGGCGCCCGTAGCGACGCATTCAGGTGTCAGTTGTGCGGGGGTTGGATGCTCGCAACCCCGCCAAACTGACACCTGAACGCGGCGACGGTCGTCACAACTTGGTGACCTGGTCGAACGACAGCTCGACGGGCGTCTCGCGCTCGAAGAGCGACACGAGGACCGTGAGCTTGCCACTCTCGGGCTTGATCTCGCTGATCGTGCCGGGCAGGCCCGCGAACGAGCCCTCCTTGATCGTGATGGTCTCGCCGACCTCGAAGTCGACCTCGGCCGGGATGGCCCGCGCCTGCGTCGCCGAGCCCTTCGCGGCAGCACCCTTGGCGGGAGCCGTCTCGGTGACCTGCACGAGGGACTTCAACATGTTGAAGGCCTCTTCGAAACGCAGCGGGGTCGGGTTGTGCGCGTTGCCGACGAAGCCGGTCACGCCCGGCGTGTGCCGAACGACGGACCAGGTGTCCTCGTTGAGCTCCATGCGCACGAGCACGTAGCCGGGGATCCGGACGCGCGTGACCATCTTGCGCTGACCGTTCTTGATCTCGACGACGTCCTCCATGGGGACCTCGATCTGGTAGATGTCGTCCTCGACCTCGAGCGTCGACTTACGCTGCTCGATGTTGGCCTTCACCTTGCGCTCGAAGCCCGCGTAGGAGTGGATGACGTACCACTTCCCGGGGAGGGTGCGCAGCTCGAGGCGGAACGCGGCGTACGGGTCGACCTCGTCGGCCTCGTCCCCCGCGGCTTCGACGTCGTCGACGACGGCGGATGCGGCGTCGATGTCGTCGAGCAGTTCGCGGTCGAGCACGGGCTCGTCGGGCTCGCCGTTGACGTCGGGACCGTCGTAGGGGGTCACCTCGTCGGCGGCTTCCGCCGCGCGCTCGGCTTCTTCCTCGGCGAGCGAGTCGGTGAGCACTTCGGCTGCGGCTTCCGCCTCGTCCGCGCGGTCGATCTCGAGTGCGTCGTTCACGATGGCGTCGGCCTCCGGGTCGTCAGTGTCGATGTCGTCCAGCTCCTCGTCGTCCTCGTCGTCGGCGTCCTCGTCCACGATGTGGATCGCCACGTGCTCGGCGGGCGTGTTCGCCCGGTCCTCGAGTTCGAGGATGTTGCCCTCCTGGGCCTCATCGTCTTCGCTGGACTGCTCCGCGGCGGTCGCCCAATCGGCGTCGTCGACGTATCTTTCGGTCACTGGAGTCTCTTTCGTTCAATGCGGGCGGGATGCCTCGCGCCCGAAGCATCCCGTCACACTCGGCGTGCGGCTCAGGCCGCGCCGAAGACGTAATTCGCGAGCCAGGTGAACAGGAAGTCCAGGCCGTACACGATCGCCATCATCACGACGACGAAGCCGAGGACGACGAGGGTGAACTTCACCAGCTCCTGGCGGGTCGGGGTGACGACCTTGCGGAGTTCGGCGAAAACCTGGCGGATGAAGAGGACGATGCGTCCGAAGAAGCCGAGCCGCTTCGTGCCCGTCGCACCCTTGGCCGCCGGAACGACCTCGCCGCTGGGCTCGTCTTGAACCACTGAATCCACCTGACTGTCTGCGTGCTGGTGTCAGCGTTCACGCTGACCTGCGGAGCCGGCGCTTCGTGCCGACACGCGCAGGGCGGACAGGAATCGAACCTGCAACCTGCGGTTTTGGAGACCGCTGCTCTGCCAATTGAGCTACCGCCCTAGAGACCCGGAGGTCTCGTGTCCACAGACCCTCGCCGCACTGGATGTCGGGGGATGCCTGATGCCCAGGCACGGCGAAAGAATGCAGACTTCAACTGCATGACCAGTGTACGCCATGCCCTCCGGCCCCATGAACAGCGAGAACGACGAACAGGCAACCGACGAACGAACGTCAGTAGTCGGCGATGCCGTAGCGCTCGGGTTCGGCGCCACGCTGGAACGCCCGGCCGGAGAGGCGCGTGACTTCGATGCGGACGTAGGTGTACTTCAGCGTGGGGATCCAGGGGGTGAGCGGGAGCAGGTCGGCCTCGGCCACCTCGGCGGAGGTCGACAGCGCCCGCGCATGGCCGCGCACGACGACGCTCCAGGCATCCGCTTCGGTGTGGTCGTCGACCTCGAACAGCACCTCGTCCTGCACGGTGAGTTCGAACAGCTTGCTGCCCGGCGCCGTGCGGAACACGATCGTGCCGTCGTCGACGACGTAGTTCACGGGGAAGATGTCGAGCACGTCGCCGACGTGCGTCACGAGGCGACCCAGCTCCTGGGTCGCCAGGCGTGCCCAGCACTCCTGCTCCGTGAGCGACTGCACGACCTCCTGGCCCCCGCCCTGTGCCATCTCCGGTGTCATCTCCGCCATGGCCCCATCCTGCCCCGGACTCCGACCGCGCGACAGTGCTCCTCCCATTCCGTGGTGGCGGTGGGTTCGGGGTGATGGGTCAGGGTGCGGTGCGGATGAGCTTCTTGTTCACGAACTCGTCGGCGGCCAGCAACCCCATCTCGCGTGAGGTGCCCGAGCGCTTCACGCCCCCGAAGGGCAGCGCCGGCTCGTCCGCGAGGACGAGGTTGATGTACACCATGCCCGCGTCGATCCGCTCGGCGATGCGCTCGGCCTGCGCGGCGTCCGTTGTGAAGACGTACGAACCCAGCCCGAACGGCGTGCCGTTCGCGACCTCGAGGGCCTCATCCTCGGAGGCGACCTTGTACACGACACCCACGGGTCCGAAGAACTCTTCGCGATACGCGTCCATCTCCGGGGTCACGTCGGTGAGCACCGTACCGCCGAAGAACGCGCCGTCGCGCGTCCCGCCCGCGACGAGGGTCGCGCCCTGCGCAATCGCACGGTCGACCTGTTCGCCCAGCCGTTCCGCGGCCGCGAGCGACGAGAGGGGGCCGAGCACCGTGTCGTCGGCGAACGGGTCGCCCACCTTCGCCGCGCGCATCGACGCCGCGAACCGCTCGAGGAACCCGTCGTACAGGTTCTCGTGCACGATGAAGCGCTTGGCCGCGTTGCACGACTGCCCGTTGTTGTCGAGGCGTGCGTCGACCGCTGCCTGCACCGCCTGATCGAGGTCGTCGGTGGAGAGCAGGATGAACGGGTCCGATCCGCCCAGTTCGAGGGCGACCTTCTTGAGGTTGCGCCCCGCGACCTCGGCGACGGCCGCGCCCGCGCGCTCCGACCCGGTGACCGAGACACCCTGCACGCGCGGGTCGGCGATGATCTCGGCCGCCTGCTCGTTGGTCGCGTAGACGTTGAGGTAGACGCCGTCGGGGAAGCCTGCGTCGCGGTAGATCTCTTCGATCGCGGCGGCCGACTCGGGGCACTGCGGGGCGTGCTTGAGCAGGATCGTGTTGCCGATCACGATGTTGGGCGCCGCGAACCGCGCGACCTGGTAGTAAGGGAAGTTCCACGGCATGATGCCCAGCAGCACACCCAGGGGGCTGCGACGGATGACCGCGGTGCCCTCCCCCTCGATGTCGACCGGCTGATCGCCGGTGATCCGCTCGGCCTGATCGGCGTAGTACTCGGTGATGTCGGCGGCGAAGTCGACTTCGCCGAGCGCCGCCGACAGGGGCTTGCCCATCTCGCGCACGATGATCTCGGCGAGGTGTTCGCGGCGCTCCCGGTGCAGTTCGGCGGCCCGACGGATGAGCGCGGCGCGCTCGGGGACGCCCGTGCGCGCCCAGCCACGGAACGCGTGAGCGGCCCGGGCGACCGCATCCTCCACCTGCGCGTCCGTGAAGGTCGGATACTCAGCGAGCCGTTCCCCCGTCGCGGGGTTGATGACGGCGTAGTCGCTCATGATGCTCCGTTCCCCCCGCTCAGTCGGCGGGGATCAGCGTGTACTTCGTGGACAGATACTCGTGGATGCCCTCGAGGCCGCCCTCGCGACCCACTCCGGACTGCTTGACACCCCCGAACGGCGCGGCGGCGTTGGACACCACACCGACGTTGAGGCCCATCATGCCCGTCTCCAGGCGGTCGATCATCCGCAGTCCGCGCTGCAGGTCCTCCGTGAAGACGTAGGAGACCAGTCCGTACTCCGTGTCGTTCGCCAGGCGTACGGCCTCGTCCTCGTCATCGAACGCGGCGATCGCGAGCACCGGTCCGAAGATCTCCTCGCGCAGGATGTCGCTGCCCGCCGCGACCTCGGTCACGACGGTGGGCTCGAAGAACGTGCCTTCCCCCGGAATCGCGTTGCCGCCCGCGAGGACCTTCGCGCCGCGTTCGACGGCGTCGGCGACGAGTTCGGATGCTTTCGCGACGGCCTTGGCGTCGATCAGGGGTCCGATCTGCACGGCCTCGTCGGTGCCGCGACCGACCCGCATCGCCTGGACGCGGGCGGATACTCGCTGCGCGAACTCATCGACGACCGACCGGTGCACGATGAAGCGGTTCGCAGCGGTGCAGGCCTGCCCGATGTTGCGGAACTTGGCGAGGATCGCGCCTTCGACCGCCTTGTCGAGGTCGGCGTCGTCGAAGACGACGAAGGGCGCGTTGCCGCCGAGTTCCATCGACACCCGCAGCACACCCTCGGCGGCCTGCGAGATGAGCTTCCGCCCGACCTCCGTCGACCCCGTGAACGAGAGCTTGCGCAGTCGGGGGTCGGCGATGACGGGGCCGGACACGGCGCTCGAGGTCGAGGTCGTGAACACATTGACGACGCCGGCGGGAAGCCCCGCATCCACCAGCAGCTTCACGAAGAACAGCGTCGTCAGCGGCGTGAGCTCCGGCGGCTTGATGACGACCGTGCAGCCGGCCGCGAGCGCGGGGGCGATCTTGCGCGTGGCCATCGCCAGCGGGAAGTTCCACGGCGTGATGAAGAACGACGGACCCACGGGCCGCTGCGAGACGACCATGCGACCCGTGCCCTCGGGGTTCAGGCCGTACCGACCGGCGATCCGCACCGCCTCCTCGCTGAACCACCGCAGGAACTCGCCGCCGTACGCGACCTCGCCGCGCGCTTCGGCGAGCGGCTTGCCCATCTCGAGCGTCATCAGGAGCGCGAGGTCCTCCTTGTGCTCCTGCACGAGGTCGAACGCGCGGCGGAGGATGTCGCTGCGCGTCCGCGGTGCCGTGGCCGCCCACGCCTCCTGCGCCGCGACGGCGGCATCGAGCGCACGCATGCCGTCCTCGGGCGAGGCGTCGGCGATCGTGCGGATCGTGCGACCGGTCGCCGGGTCGTGCACCTCGAGTGTGCGGCCACCCGTGGCGTCCACCCACTCTCCGCCGATGAACAGCTGCGTGGGTACGCGCTCCAGCAGGTCGGTCTCGGTCACATCCGTCATCGTCGTCCTCTCCTCAGGCTTTCGGGGGCATCCATGCTCAGCGTCTCTCCGCGGAAGAAGGCAGGTCGCTTGATGCGCTGCCAGATCATGACGACGACGCCCACCAGGATCACCGTGATCCCGAGGATGAACACGAGTCCGACGCCGCCGACGTTCGAGCCGCTGCCGAAGTCGGGGTTGATCGATTCGATGAGCGTCGTGACGAACAGAACGGCGAGGATCACCCCACCCACGAGCGGGAACAGGAACGTGAAGAAGAAACTGCGCGTCGAGTCGAACCACTGCTTGCGGAAGTACCAGACGCACGCGAACGCCGTGATCCCGTAGTAGAAGCAGATCATGATGCCCAGCGCCGTGATCGTGTCCCAGAGCACGTCTTCGCTGAGGGCGCGCATGACGGCGTAGAACGCGGATGCGACGATCGCCGACACCACCGTCGCGTAGCCGGGTGTGAAGAAGCGCGGGCTGACCTTCGCGAAGCTCGCCGGAAGGGCGCCGTAGTGTCCCATCGCGAGCAGCGTGCGTGCGGGACCCACGAACGTGGACTGCAGCGACGACGCGGAGCTCGTGAGCACGGCGAGCGAGATCAGGAACGCGAGGGGTCCGAGCACGGGGCCGGACAGGTAGAAGAACGCGTTGTCCTGGATGTCGGGGTTGCCCAGCCCCAGTTCCCCGTCGCCGACACCCGCGTACATGATCATCGCGATGGCCAGCAGCAGGTAGAGCGTCACGATCGTGAGGACCGTGACGGTCGCGGCACGGCCGGGCGTGCGCTCGGGGTCCTTCGTCTCCTCGTTCATCGTCAGGGTGACGTCCCACCCCCAGAAGATGAAGATCGACAGCGACAGCCCCGCCGCGAACGCCCCGAACGAGGTCACGGCGAACGGGTTGAACCACGACCAATCGAAGGGCGTGGAGTCGAAGCCGTTCCCGCCCGTGGCGGCGATGATCGCGACGATGACGAACAGGAGCAGGACGGCGACCTGGAACGTGACCAGGACGTACTGCAGCTTCTGGGTGGTCTGCATGTCGCGATACGAGATGGTGGTCGCGGCGAGCATGAACAGCAGGCACACCGCGATGTTGATCCAGGTGACGCCGGCGAGGTCGGCGATCGCATCGTTGCCCGTGATCTGCGCGATCAACAGGAACAGGAAGTCGACCGCGACTCCGGCGAGGTTGGAGAGCACGAGGATCGTGGCGGCCACGAGTCCCCACCCGGCCATCCAGCCGATCCACGGGCCGAACGCGCGCGCCGCCCACGTGAAGGAGGTCCCCGAGTCGGGCATCCGGTTGTTCAGTTCGCGGTAGCCGAACGCGACGAGGAGCATCGGGATGAACCCGACGAGGATGATCGCGGGCACCTGGGCGCCGACGACGGATGCGGTCGGTCCCACCGCCGCCGTGAACGTGTAGGCCGGTGCGATGCAGGAGATGCCGATGACGACGGCGCCGATGAGGCCCACGGTCCCGGCGCTGAGTCCCTTCTTGGACAGTCCGCCGTCGATGGGGTCGCCGCTGAGGGGTGCTCCCGTGTGCTGCTGAGTCATGCGGATGCCCCGTTCTCTGCCTGCGTGTCGGGCTGCTGCGTCTCGGGTTTGGGCGTCTCGGGTTTGGGCGCTCGCGTGCGCGGGACCACGATGACGGGAACGGTCAGGGCGTGGAGCATCTTGGCCGCGGTCGCACCGAGGAAGAGTCGCCCGCGCTGGGCGAGCCTGCTCGAGCCGACGAGCACGAACTCGCCCGGCTCCCACGTCAGGTGTTCGACGGCATCTTCGATGCTGTCGCCGCGTCCCACGATGACCTCGGAGGCGAGACCGGCGGGTAGCGCCGTCTTCGCCCTCTTGAGCACGTCGTCCGCGTGGGCGGCGCCGGCGATCCGGATGACGCCCGTGTCGACGCTCGCCGGCAGGTCCACCGTCACGAGCGAGAGCAGGCGAACCGGCACGTCCGCCGCCGTCGCGAGGGCGACGGCCTCGTCCATGAGCGCTTCACGGCCGGGGCGCGTGCCGATCGCGACCGTCAGTCGGGGGATGCCCGTGTCGGCCGGCGTCTTGCGCGCTCCGCGCGGCACGAGCACGACGGGCACGTCCGCGTAGTGGACGAGTTCGGTGGCCGTGGAGCCGAGGCGGTGACGGCCGCGCAGACCGCCGTTGGCCGCGCCGACGACGATGTGGGATGCGCCGATCTCGCGGGCGGTGTCGAGCAGACCCTCCGCGAACGATTCGCCCGAGCGGACGAGCGTGGAGTGCACCACCGCATCGGGCACCATTGCGCTCGCCTCGGCGAGCCACTGCGTGGCCGTTCCCTGCAGGTAGCGCTCGTAGCCGTCGTTGGGTGGCGTGATGACGCTGCGGTCGTCCGCCGGGAGCACGATCGCGAGCGCGAGCGGGGCGCCCGTCGCGGCGGCGAGGCGCACCCCCACCGCGACGGCGTCGGCGCCTTCCTTGGTCGCCGTGTAGCCGACGAGGATCGGGGCGCTCATGCGCGGGAGTCCGCGATGATCTCGTCGGCGACGAGGCGTCCCATGCGGATCGCCCCGTCGACGTGCTGGTATCCGGCGCCGGCGAGATCACTGCACGCGAAGTGGAGGGGACCGACCGCGCTGCGCAGGTCGGCGCCGTAGCGGTGCAGCCCGCCGAGGTCGAAGCTCGCGGCGTAGGCACCGCGCGTCCACTCCTCGCTCCCCCAGTCGCTCTCGTAGTACACGATCGGGTTCAGTGCTTCAGGTCCGTAGTAGTGCGACAGCGATTCGAGGATGCGCTGCTTGCGCTCCTCGGCGGACAGGCGGAACAGGTCGTCCGCGTTCTGGTCGGAGACGAAGCCGACGAGGGTGCCACGTTCGTCGCCGTGGTTGGAGTTGTCGTATGCCTCGTGCGAGAGCTCGTACGGACTGAAGGCCGTTCCGGAGAGTCCTTGTTCGCGCCAGAACGGCCGGTCGTAGACGGCGTGCACCTTGATGACGAAGCCCATCGACAGGTGCTGATGCATCTGGTGCTGCAGGCGCGGCAGCGGCGGGTCGAACGTGATGCGCGAGTACAGGACGGGCGCGAGGGCGAGGATCGCGTGGCGAGCCCGGACGGTCATGGTGTCGGTGACGGCGGTGACCCCCGCATCCGACCACTGCAGCGTGCGGACCGGCTGGTCCAGGAAAACGTCGTCGCCGACACGCTCGGCGAGCAGCAGCGGCACCTGCTGCAGACCCCCGACGACACGCTTGTCGAGGATGAAGTCGGCATCGACGAGGTGCGAGTAGGAACCCGCCGACGCCGCCATGAGCAGCGACTGCAGCAGCGAGAAGGTGTGCGTCGGCTTGGTGAGCATCGCCGATCCGGTCGCGAATGCGAGGTTGCGTACGGCTTCGTCGTCGTCGGTCTGGGCGCGCAGCCACGCGTCCCACGAGATCGCATCCCACTCGGCGGCCTTCGGGTGCGCCCAGGGCCGGTCCGGATCGATCTCGGCGACCATGTCGTCGAGGCGCTGCGTGATCTCGGCGATCGCCTGCTCGGTCTCCGGCGCGACGGGGAACATCTCGCCCGTGAACCGCCGAGCCTGCCCGTCCGGGCCCACGTAGACGCTGTCGCCCTCGCGATACCGGCTGTACGTCTCCAGGCCGAGTTCGTCGATCGTCTCGATGAGCGCATCCTGGTCGGGCGAGACCCACTGGCCGCCGATCTCGAGCATCGCGCCGTCGATGACGTCGGTCCACAGTCGCCCGCCGACGCGGTCGCGCGCCTCGAGCACGGCCACCGAGAGTCCGGCGCGTTTTAGCTGGTTGGCGGCGGTGAGCCCGGCTGCGCCGGCCCCGATGATGACGACGTCCCTGGTGATCTCGGTCATTGTGCGTCCTTGCAGTTTGTCGGATGTGGTGGGGGTCCTGGCCCGGGTTCAGTGCGAGGTTCGGCTTCGCGCGTCGCGGCTCGTGCGCGGTTCGGCTACTGCGCCGCGAGGGAGGCCGCGACGACATCGAGACCTTCGTGCAAGAGGTCGTCGGGGATCGACAGCGGCGGCAGGAAGCGGATGACGTTGCCGTACGTGCCGCACGTGAGCACGATGACGCCCTCCGCGATGCAGGCCTTCGCGACCGCAGCGGTCAGGGCGGCGTCGGGTTCGCCCGTCGCGGGGTCGACGAACTCGGCGGCGATCATCGCGCCCTTGCCGCGCACATCGCCGATGCGGGGGTCGGATGCCTGGAGTTCGCTCAGGCGGTCCTGAAGGATCGCCCCGACCTCGTTCGCACGGTCGATGAGCCCCTCGTTCTCGAACGCGGCGAGAGCGGCGAGAGCGGCCGCACACGCGATCGGGTTGCCGCCGTAGGTGCCCCCGAGGCCGCCCGTGTGCGCGGCGTCCATGATCTCGGCGCGTCCGGTGACGGCGGCCAGCGGCAGCCCGCCGGCGATCCCCTTGGCCGTCGTGATGAGGTCGGGCACGATGCCGAAGCCGTCGCTCGCGAACATCGCACCCGTGCGGGCGAAGCCGGTCTGCACTTCGTCGGCGATAAAGACGACGCCGTTCGCGCGGCACCAGTCCACGAGAGCGTCGAGGAATCCGTCGGCGGGCACGATGAAGCCGCCTTCACCCTGGATCGGCTCGATGATGACCGCGGCGAGGTTGTCTGCCCCGATCTGCTTCTCGATGAGCGTGATGGCGCGCTTCGCCGCATCAGCCCCGCTGAGCCCGTCGCGGAAGGGGTAGGACAGCGGTGCGCGGTAGACCTCGCTCGCGAAGGGGCCGAAGCCGCTCTTGTACGGCATGGCCTTCGCGGTGAGCGCCATGGTCAGGTTGGTGCGGCCGTGGTAGGCGTGGTCGAAGGCGACGACCGCGGAGCGACCGGTGTACTTGCGGGCGACCTTGATCGCGTTCTCCACGGCCTCGGCGCCCGAGTTGAACAGCGCCGACTTCTTGGCGTGGTCGCCGGGGGTGAGTCGGTTGAGGGCCTCGGCGACAGCGACGTAGGAGTCGTACGGCGAGATCATGAAGCACGTGTGCGTGAACTGGGCCGCCTGCGCCTGGACGGCGGCGACCACGGCGGGGTGTGCGCTGCCCACCGTCGTCACGGCGATGCCCGATCCGAGGTCGATGAGGGAGTTGCCGTCCGCATCGACGACGACGCCGCCGCCGGCTGCCACGGCCTGGATCGGGACGGTGTGCCCGACGCCTGCCGCGACCGCATCCGCCTTGCGCTGCAGGAGTTCCTGCGATCGAGGGCCGGGGATGCTCGTGACCAGACGCCGCTCCTGCGGCAGCGAGGGTCCGCCCAGCGGCATGTCCGCGGGCGGGGCGGGCGGGGTCGAGTTGGCGACGATGCTCATGGCGCGAGCGTAGGACGCAGAGCGAACCCGCCGCACTCTCCCGCGTGTACATTCTTGAAGGACGGATATACAGCTCGTACAACGCGCGCGGAGGTGGCGGTGACGGCACCGGTGGACAGGCAGGCGACGGTGCCAATGGATGCTCCGCCCCCCACGACGCGCGCGCTGCTCGCGCGCCGCGAGCTCGGGCTCACGCTGGCAGTGCGGGCGGACGGAGGGCCGGAAGCCGTCGGGGCGGGGGCGCGGGATTCCGTCGGGGTGCGCGACGGCGTGGACGGCGGGAACGGCGCTTCCGAGGATGATCCGCTGGACCGGCCCGTGCGGTGGGTGCACAACTCCGACCTGCTCGATCCGACGCCGTTCCTGTCAGAGGGGCTCGCGCTGCTGACGACCGGGACGCAGTTCGCGGAGGCCGACGACGACCCCGAGGTCTACGTCGCCTACGTCGAACGGCTCCGCGCCCGCGGGGTCGTGTCGCTCGGTTTCGGTACCGACGTCGTGCGCGGTGGCATTCCGCCGGCGCTCGTCGACGCCTGTCGGAACGCGCGACTGCCGCTGTTCGAAGTGCCCTACCGGACGCCGTTCATTGCGATCGCTCGCGCGAACGCCGAGGCGGTCGCGGCCCAATCGTACGCGCGACGTTCGTGGTCGCTCGCGGCCCAGCGCGCCCTGTCGCTCGCGGCGCTGCGTCCGGACGGGCTGGGTGCCACGCTCGCCGAACTCGCCCGCCAGCTCGGCGCCTGGGTGGGACTGTTCGATGGTGCGGGGTCGTTGACGCGCGAGCATCCGGCGGGCGGACTGGATCCGACCGTCGCGGACGAGTTGCGCGCCGAGGTGGGCGCCGTGTTGCGGCGCGGTGCGCGGGCAGGTTCGTCGCTGCGGATCGGCGGCGTGCCGTTCACGCTGCAGACGCTCGGCCGCGGCGGACATCTGCGCGGCGTGATCGCGATTGCGGCGGGCGATCTCGATCAGGAAGGCCGCGGCGTCGTGACCGCGGTCGTCGCGATGGCGGGTCTGGCGCTTGAACAGCAGCAGGGATTCGATCGCGCCCGCGCCCGGCTGCGTTCGGGCATCCTGCGGTCGCTGCTGACGGGCGATCCGACGCTCGCCCGCCGCATCGCACGGGATCTGTGGGGCGGGCTTCCGGCCGCGCCGGTCGTGGTGGCGCTGACGGATGCCGCGACGGCCCGCTCGCACGCCGTCACGGAGTGGCTCGAACTCCGCGCCGACGAGCATCGCGGGAGCGTCTTCTTCGGTCGCGACGACGACGGGCTCGTCATCGTCGTGAACGCCAAGGACGCATCCGCCGGGACGTCTGGCGCGTCTGCTGGTGTGCTCACGGAACTGGCGCGGGCGTTCGATGCCCGAGTCGGCGCCTCCGCCCCGACCGGATACGACGGCTTCGCGACCGCGGTCGAACAAGCGCGCCTCGCGCGGGATCGGACGGCAGAACCGGGTGTCGCCCGAATCGCGGACCTCGCGGAGACGGGCATCCTCACCGCTCTGGACGGTCCGCACGCGCGCGCGCTCGCGGCCGCGCAACTCGCGCCGCTGACGCGGTTCGACACGGACGAGTCCACGGCACTCCGACCGACGCTGCGGGAGACGCTGCGGGCCTGGCTCGAGGCGGATTGTTCTCACGAGCGTGCCGCGAAGGCGCTGGGCGTGCACCGGCACACCGTGCGCGCGCGCGTCGGACTCGCCCAGCGGGTGCTCGGTCACGACCTCTCTTCGTTCTCGGCGCGCGCCGACCTCTGGACCGCCCTGCGCATGACCGAACCGACCGCCTAGCCCGGTCGTCGACGCGCACCCCCGGCCCCGGTCGTCGAGTAGCACCCGCAGGGCGCGTATCGAGACGCGCACCCACGAGGGTGGTGGTCCCGGGGTGAACACCGGCGTCGTGCGGGTTCTCGATACGCGCTTCGCGCTACTCGATCACCCGTGGGGAGCCGCTGCGCGGCTACTCGATCACCGGTGAGGGGGCGTGGTCCTCGAGGAACTCGTAGAGGTCCGTCGTGTCCACACCGGGGAAGGCTCCCGTCGGCAGCGTCGCGAGCAGCGTGCGCGGCGTGCGTACGTTCGGCCAGGCCTGATCGCGCCAGGTGCCCTCGAGCTCGGCGGGAGCGCGGCGGCAGCACACCTCGACCGAGTGGCGAGACACACCGCGGTTGGGCACATCGCGCCCGATGAACCACTTCGTGTCGTCAAAGCGCACGCCCACGCTCACCGAGTGCGCGCCCTCGCTGGAGGACTCCACGCGCGCCGTGCACCAGTACGTCCCATTGCCGGTGTCGGTGTACTGGTAGTACGGATTGAACTTGTCGGGGATGTCGAAGACGACACGGCTCGTCCACCGCCGGCAGCACATCTGCCCCTCGATCGATCCGAGCCGGTCGGTCGGGAAGTTCACATCGTCGTTCTCATACGCCTTCGTGATCGTGCCCGACTCGTGCACCTTGAGGAAGTGGACAGGGATGTCCAGGTGCCGCGTCGCGAGGTTCGTGAACCGGTGCGCCGCCGTCTCGTACGACACCGAGTACGCATCGCGGAGGTCTTCGATCGAGATCGCCCGCCGCGCCTTCGCGTCCTGCAGGAAGGCGACGGCATGATCCTGCGGCACCAGCAGGGCACCCGTGAGGTAGTTCGTCTCGACTCGCTGACGGAGGAACTCGGCATACGAGCGCGGTTCGGCATGACCGAGGATGCGACTGGACAACGCCTGCAGCACGGCGGCGCGCGAGTCCCCCTTCGCCGGCACCGTGCTGGAGAGGTAGAGACGCCCGTTCTTGAGGTCGGCGACGCTGCGCGTGGACTGCGGCAAATCAGGCACGTAGTGCAGCGTGAATCCCAGGTGAGCAGCGATATCTGATGCCGTGCGCTGCGTAAGTGGACCGCCCGGATGATCCACCGCATCCAGGATCCGGCGTGCGTGCTCCTCCAGGTCGGCGAAGTGGTTGTCCTGCCGACGCATCAAGTGACGAAGTTCGACGTTCGCCCGCCGCGCCTCCTCCGGCGTTGCCGCCCGCTCGTCGCGCAGCCGCTCGATCTCGGATTGCAGCGCGAGCATCGCCCGCAGCGCATCCGTCGGCACGGTCTTGCCGATCCGGAACGGCTCGATCCCCAGCGCCTGGAACGTCTGCCCCTTCATCGCCCGTTCGAGCGCGATCTCCAGCGTGGCCCGTTCATCGAGCGGTTCGGCCTCCAGCAGTGCGTCGACGCTCGATCCCAGTGCCCGCGCGATGGCGCGCAGCAGCGTGAGCTTCGGCTCCCTCTTGCCGGTCTCGATCATCGACAGCTGGCTGGGCGCGCGCTCGACGGCGGCGGCGAGCTCTTCCAGGGTCATCCCGCGCGCGGTCCGCAATTGACGGATGCGGCGGCCGATCGTCAGCGCATCCGCAACGTCGTCCTCGTCCGGGGGAACATCCACGATCGTCATGTCGGGAATCATGTCACGAATGAAGAAATATCACCAATCTTCACACCCGAATCGGCCAGGAGTCGGACCGTTCTTCACCCAAAGTAGAAGCACGACCCGCACCACCCGGTGCATTTCTCACCTCTACAGGAAGACAGGGCTATGACTCCCCCCGCCACGGGCCTCGCGCCCGCCACGACCACCACGGCTCCCGCCGCGGGTCCCGCGATCGAGATCACGGGACCGCTGCGCGACCGCTATGACGAGATCCTCACGACCGAGGCCGTCGCATTCCTGGCAGAGCTGCACCACCGCTTCGCCGGACGTCGGCACGACCGACTCGCCGACCGCATGCGCCGTCGTTTCGAGATCGGCAACGGACACGACCCGCGCTTCCGCGACGACACCGCCCACATCCGCGAGGACGCGTCCTGGCGCGTGGCCGGCGCGGGTCCCGGGCTCGAGGACCGCCGCGTCGAGATCACCGGGCCCACCGATCCGAAGATGACGATCAACGCCCTCAACTCCGGCGCCCGCGTGTGGCTCGCCGACCAGGAGGATGCGACCAGCCCGACGTGGAAGAACGTGATCGAGGGACAGCTGTCGCTGCGCGACGCGATCCGTGGCGAACTGCGCTTCACGAGCCCCGAGGGCAAGGTCTACGAAGTCACCGCCGAGCGCACACCCACGATCGTGATGCGCCCGCGGGGCTGGCACCTGACCGAGAAGCACCTGCGGTTTATCGATCGCTCGGGGCGCGGGATGGCCGCATCCGGCTCGCTCGTCGACTTCGGTCTGTACTTCTTCCACAACGCGACGCAGCTCATCGCGAACGGCCGCGGCCCGTACTTCTACCTCCCCAAGATCGAGTCCAGCGAAGAGGCACGGCTCTGGGACGACGTGTTCACGTTCTCCGAGGACTACATCGGGATCCCCCACGGCACGATCCGGGCCACGGTGCTCATCGAGACGCTGCCGGCGGCGTTCGAGATGGAGGAAATCCTCTACGAGCTGCGCGACCACGCTGCGGGGCTGAACGCGGGACGCTGGGACTACATCTTCTCGATGATCAAGAACTACCGCGGCCGCGGCGCACGATTCGTCTTGCCCGACCGCAGCCAGGTCACGATGACGGTGCCGTTCATGCGGGCATACACGGAGCTGCTCGTGAAGACGTGCCACAAGCGCGGCGCCTTCGCGATCGGCGGCATGAGCGCGTTCATCCCGAACCGCCGCGACCCCGAGGTGACCCGGACCGCGTTCGAGAAGGTCGCCGCCGACAAGAAGCGCGAGGCCGGCGATGGCTTCGACGGCACGTGGGTCGCTCACCCCGACCTCATCCCGACGGCGCAGGCCGAGTTCGACGCGGTGCTCGGAGACCGCCCCAACCAGGTGGACCGGCAGCGCGACGAGGTGCACGTCACCGCGGACCAGCTGATCGACTGCCACATCGGCCTGCCGGTGACGGCGGAGGGCGTGTACGGCAACGTGTCGGTCGCGATCCGCTACATCGAGGCATGGTTGCGCGGACTCGGCGCCGTCGCGATCGACAACCTGATGGAGGATGCGGCGACCGCCGAGATCAGCCGTTCGCAGATCTGGCAGTGGATCCACCAGGATCGCTCGACCGAGGACGGGACGCCGATCACGCGCGACTACGTCGAGGGACTCATCACGCGTGTGCTCGAGGAGGTCACCCGCTCCGAGGGCGACCGCTTCGACGACGCCGCCGAAGTGTTCCGCGACGTGGCACTGGGCGAGGACTTCCCGACGTTCCTCACGATCGGCGCCTACGCGCGGTTCCTGAACGACTGATTCTCACCGACTGACTCTGAATGACTCCGCCTGACTGCGAAGGACACGTGACGACATGACCGCCTACCAGAACGACATCGAGGCCATCGAGGCCCTCAAACAGCTGAACGGTCCCAGCTGGGATGCCATCAACCCCGAATCCGTCGCTCGCATGCGCGCGCAGAACCGGTTCCGCACGGGCCTGGAGATCGCGCAGTACACGGCCGACATCATGCGGACCGACATGGCCGAGTACGACGCCGACTCGTCCGTCTACACGCAGTCGCTCGGGGTCTGGCACGGCTTCATCGGCCAGCAGAAGCTGATCTCGATCAAGAAGCACCTCAAGTCCACGAACAAGCGCTACCTCTACCTGTCCGGCTGGATGGTCGCGGCGCTCCGCTCGGAGTTCGGTCCGCTCCCCGACCAGTCGATGCACGAGAAGACCGCGGTGCCGGCCCTCATCGAGGAGATCTACACGTTCCTTCGGCAGGCGGATGCTCGCGAACTCGACCTGCTCTTCACGCAGCTCGACGAGGCGCGCGCCGCGGGCGACGAAACGACCGCGGAGTTCGTCCAGTCACAGATCGACAACTACGAAACGCACGTCGTGCCGATCATCGCCGACATCGATGCCGGCTTCGGTAACCCCGAGGCCACGTATCTGCTCGCCAAGAAGATGATCGAGGCGGGCGCGTGCGCCATCCAGATCGAGAACCAGGTCTCGGACGAGAAGCAGTGCGGTCACCAGGACGGCAAGGTCACCGTCCCCCACGAGGACTTCATCGCCAAGATCAACGCGGTCCGCTACGCGTTCCTGGAGCTCGGTATCGACAACGGCATCATCGTGGCCCGCACCGACTCGCTCGGCGCCGGGCTCACGCAGAAGCTCGCCGTCACCCACGAGCCCGGCGACTTGGGCGACCAGTACAACGCATTCCTGGACGTCGAGGAGATCTCGGAGGCTGAGCTCGGCAACGGCGACGTCGTCATCAAGCGCGACGGTGCCCTCCTGCGTCCGAAGCGTCTGGCCAGCAACCTCTACCAGTTCCGCCCCGGGACCGGTGAGGAGCGCGTCGTGCTCGACTGCATCACGTCGCTGCGCAACGGCGCCGACCTGCTGTGGATCGAGACCGAGAAGCCGCACGTCGAGCAGATCGCCGGGATGGTCGATGCGATCCGCGCCGAAATCCCGAACGCGAAGCTCGTCTACAACAACAGCCCGTCGTTCAACTGGACGCTCAACTTCCGCCAGCAGGCTTACGACCTGCTCGTGGAGCAGGGCGCGGATGTCTCCGGCTACAACCGCGCGAACCTGATGAGCATCGAGTATGACGACACCGAGCTGGCGCGCCTGGCCGATGAGAAGATCCGCACGTTCCAGCGCGACGGCTCGGCGCGGGCGGGCATCTTCCACCACCTGATCACCCTGCCGACCTACCACACGGCGGCCCTGTCGACCGACAACCTCGCGAAGGGCTACTTCGGCGACGAGGGCATGCTCGCTTACGTCAAGGGTGTGCAGCGCCGCGAGATCCGCGAAGGTATCGCGACGGTCAAGCACCAGAACATGGCCGGCAGCGACATCGGCGACAACCACAAGGAGTACTTCGCCGGCGACGCCGCACTCAAGGCCGGCGGCAAGCACAACACGATGAACCAGTTCTGATCCCCCGGTCGTCGAGTATCGCCCGCAGGGCGCGTATCGAGACGAACATCTCCGAAGCGGTCATCTCAACGAGTTCTGATCAGACAAAGACGGCGGATGCCTCGGATCGACCGGTCCGAAGCATCCGCCGTCTGCATGGGTGTGACCGAGAGATTGTGGCCGCGCCCTCACCACGATTGGCGTCCCCGGAGTTGATCGCCGTGGAATTCGAGAGACACGGGACGGCATTGCGGCGACGTCCGGGCTACGCTTTCAGGCGTGACCGAACGCGCCCCGCTATCCCGCAAGCTGTCCGCCATCGCCGAGTCGGCGACGCTCAAAGTCGACGCCAAGGCCAAGGCGCTGCAGGCCGCCGGGCGCCCCGTGATCTCATACGCGGCGGGCGAGCCCGACTTCTCGACCCCGCAGTTCGTCGTCGACGCAGCGGCCGAGGCGCTGCGCGACCCGGCCAACTTCCGCTACACCCCGGCGGCGGGTCTCCCCGTCCTGCGCGAGGCCATCGCCGCCAAGACCCTCCGCGATTCCGGTCTCGAGGTCTCGCCCGCTCAGATCATCGTGACAAACGGCGGGAAGCAGGCCGTGTACCAGGCCTTCCAGACCGTCGTGAACCCCGGTGACGAGGTGCTCCTGCCCGCCCCGTACTGGACGACCTACCCGGAGGCGATCGCGCTCGCCGACGGTGTGCCGGTCGAGGTGTTCGCCGGCGCCGACCAGGAGTACAAGGTCACCGTGGAGCAGCTTGAGGCCGCGCGCACTCCGCGCACCACGGTCCTCGTGTTCGTCTCGCCCTCCAACCCGACCGGCTCCGTCTACACACCCGAGGAGACCGCGGCGATCGGCGCCTGGGCGCTCGAGCACGGGATCTGGGTCATCACCGACGAGATCTACCAAAACCTCGTGTACGACGGCGCCCGGGCCGTGTCGATCGTCGAGGCCGTGCCCGATCTGGCCGCCCAGACGATCCTCGTCAACGGGGTCGCCAAGACGTACGCGATGACGGGCTGGCGCGTGGGCTGGATGACCGGCCCCGCCGACGCGATGAAGCTCGCCGGCAACCTGCAGTCACACCTGTCCAGCAATGTGAACAACATCGCGCAACGCGCGGCCGTCGCCGCGCTCACCGGCCCGCAGACGGAAGCCGAGCGGATGCGCGAGGCCTTCGACCGGCGGCGACAGCTGATCGTGGCCGAACTTGCGAAGATCGACGGCGTCACGGTACCCACCCCGCAGGGGGCGTTCTACGTGTACCCGGACGTCACCGGACTCCTCGGCCGCGAGTGGCGCGGCACGCGGGTGGAGACCTCGCTGGAGTTGGCCGACCTCATCCTCGATCAGGCCGAGGTGGCCGTCGTGCCCGGTGAGGCGTTCGGGCCCTCCGGTTACCTGCGCCTGTCGTATGCGCTCAGCGACGAGGCGCTGCTCACGGGCATCCGCCGCCTGCAGGAGCTCTTCGCCTGACTCGCGCCCCCTTCCGGTCGTTGAGTAGCGCCGCAGGCGCGTACTCGTCAGTCGAGGAGGCGCTCGGTGAGGGGGGACTCGTTGCCGGCCATGTCGAAACCGACGGCACAGAAGCGGACCGGCAGCTCGTCGCGTTCGATGAAGAACGGCTGGCGTATATACAGCCGGTAGGCGGCGCGATCGGCGCAGTCGATCTCGTCAGCGGGGCCGAACAGCACCTCGATGTCGGCGATGTCGGGAATGTCGAACAGCGGATCGACCATCAGGGTCTCGCCCAGATCCTCGATCGCGAGCCGCGGACCCTCGGTCGGAGCCACGGCGTCGATCGAGAACACGAACCGCGCGGCCAGCGACTCCTCCCCGACGACGGCGGCGCACGCGAGAACGAACCCGTTCTCGACCGGCAGGGTGACCGGCACGGTGACCGGCTCCTCCGCATCCGCGTCGACCGCGACCCGGGACGCCCCGGCATACGTCGCGGGATCGGTGCAGGTGGATGCGTCGCCCAGCGCGACGTCCTGGACCACGGCCACCTCGGCCGCGACCGCGCTGCGCAGTTCGAGCACCGGTGTGCGCCCAGCGCCGTCCTCGCCGTTCGGACCGAAGATGCCGCCCCCGTTCACATCCCACAGCGGTGCGACCTCGAGCGGACACGCGCCGCCCAAGGCGAAGACACCCTCGGGGAAGCACGCGCCGACGCCCGCCGTGCGCACGCCGTAACTCGTGTCCGGGACGAACACGGCGGCGGCGCCCTCGACCTCGCACGGCTTGCCGAGATAACAGGTGTCGCCGCGCTCGACGGGCACCCCCGTGTTGGTCGTGTTGACGATCGAGACGATCTCGCCGTCGGCGATCAGCGGCGACCCGGACGACCCGCCCAGCACGCCCGGGCAGTCGTTGCTCGGCGCATCCAGCCACAGCCAGACGTGCTCGATCAGGTCGACCGACTCCCCCAGCGTGCACTCGCCCTTGCGCAGCACGAACTCGTCCTCGGGCACGTTCTGCGTCGGCGCCGCGATGTTCACGACCGCCGCACCCGGCGCGACAGCATCCGCCGCGATCGGCAACGGCACCGCCCCACCATCCCGCAGTTCGCCCAGGGTCGCGTCCAGCCGGACGATGCCGATGTCGACGCCGCGCATCGTCCCGTACTCGAACCGGACGGCCGGCACCGTCAGCACATCGTCGTCGGTCGCGCCTGCGACGTCGAAGAAGCGCGCTTCCCCGTAGCCCTCCTCGTCGAGGATGGTGGCGTTGGCCGGCATGTTGTCGACGCCGACGCAATGCCCGTTCGTGAGGAGGTAGGCGGGTGCCTCGTCGACCCCCGTCTCGATGAGCGTCCCCGTGCAAGCGGTCGCGAGCGAGAGCCGGGCGACACCTCCGTAGAGGTCGAGTTCGGATGCATCGAGCACGGGTGCGGGTGCGACCGCGTTCGGGTCGGGTGAGGGCTCGGGCGCCGGAGTGGGGCTCGCCGTGCATCCCACGAGCAGCAGGGTCGCGGCCAGGGCGGCGATCGCGCCGGTGAGGATGCGTCGGGTCATCGGGAATCTCCACTCATGCTCAGGGCTCATGCTCAGTGCTCTCGCTCGGGGTGGCTCAGAGTTCGACGCCGACCAGCACGGGCTCGGGCTGCAGGATGAGACCGAACTCGGACTGCACGCGGCCCTGGATGAACCGGGCGAGCTCGGCGATCTCGGCGGCGGTCGCGGTTCCGCGGTTGGTCAGTGCGAGTGCGTGCTTGCCGGAGAGTGCGGCACGCGAGTGCGGCAGCCGGAACCCGCGCCGCAGTCCGGAGTGCTCGATGAGCCACGCCGCGCTGACCTTGACGTCCGAGTTCTGCACGAGTGGCGGCGGCACGTATCCGTCGTATGCCGCGAGCGGAATGACCGTGACAGGATCCACCGGCGGGTTGAGCGGCCATCGCGGACACGCGGCCGGCAATGTGCGCGCGAACGACTCCGAGACGATCGCGTTCTGGAAGAACGACCCCGCGCTGTACGTGTCGGGATCCGCGTCGTCGAGCACCATGCCCTTTGCGGCACGGGTCGCCAGGACGTGATCGCGCACCCAGCCCAGAGAAACGGATGCCCCGGGTGCGACCCCGAGCGCCGTCCGCAGTTGCTCGCCGGGCAGCGCGCGGTCGCCGCCGCCGACGTGTTCGAGGTCGAGCGTGACCGAGACGATCACGGCGCGCCGCTCGGGCTCGGACCCGTAGTGGTGCTTGAGGACAGAGGTGCGGAAGCCCAACCCGAGTTCGGCGGCCGACACGACCGAAAGCTCACCGGTGTCCTCGTCGAGCAGCTCCACCTCGACGAGGGTCTGCACGATCTCCTGCCCGTACGCGCCGATGTTCTGCACCGGTGCGGCACCGACCGTTCCGGGGATGCCCGACATCGCCTCGATGCCGGCGAGTCCCTCCGCGACCGCGTAGCGGACGAGGTCATCCCAGTCGTGTCCGGCCTCGACCGTCAGCCGCACATGCCCGGGACGCGGAGACGGGGACGCCTGGATGCCCCGCGTGCGGACGCGGATCACCGTCCCCGGGACGGGATCGTCACCGATGAAGAGGTTGGATCCGCCCCCGATCACCAGCCACGGCTCGCCACTGGCCCACACCTCGCGCAGCACGCGCACGAGCTCGTCACGAGTCGTGGCCTCCACCATGTGTTCGGCCACGCCGCCCGTGCGCAGCGTCGTCAGCTGCGCCAGCGGGACCGGCTCGATCTCGGGCATGTCAGCTCACGCGCACGCGCGCCTGAGCCTTGCCCAGCACACTCGTGTCTTCGTGCGTGACCGCGAGGTCCACGCGCACGACGCCGTCGTCCTCGATCGCACCGACGGTCGCCACGATGCGCAGCGTCGCGCCCGCCTCGGGATCCACGACGACGGGACGCGTGAAGCGTACGCCGTACTCAAGCAGCCGTCCGCTGTCGCCAAGCCACGGAATGATCGTGCCGATCGCGACGCCCATCGTGAGCATCCCGTGCGCCAGCACTCCGGGCAGGCCGACCCGCTCGGCGACGTCGTCGCGATAGTGGATGGGGTTGAAATCGCCGGATGCTCCCGCATACCGCACGAGGGATTCCCGCGTGAGGTGCACCTCACGATCGGCGACGACGTCGCCGATCTGGAGTTCAGCGGTGGCCATCAGTCGTCCCCTCCCACGACCAGGACGGACGTGGCCGTCACGACGTGCGCACCGGAGGCATCCGTGATCTCGGCTTCGCTCGTCACCATCGACGCCTTACCCAGGGCGCGGATGCCCGTCACGCTCAGGGTCGCGGTGAGCTTGTCCCCGGCGACGATGGGCCGCGAGTAGCGGAAGCGCTGGTCGCCGTGCACGGTGCGCTCGAGGATGATGCCCGTCTCCGGATCGGCGAGGAGCTGCTGCAGCGCAAGGTCTTGGATGACCATCGCGAACGTGGGCGGGGCAACCACATCCGCGTAGCCGAGCGCGCGCGCCGCGGCCGGATCCGTGTGCTGCGGGTCGGTGGTGAAGACGGCGCGCGCAAACTCGCGCACCTTCTCTCGACCGACCAGGTAGGGGGCCGTCGGCGGGAACGATCGTCCCACGAGCTCGGGGTTCACTGGCACCCCCTCATCCTATCGGCGCGGGGTCACATCCCCTTGGGTCGACGGAGCGCGCGCACCGCGAGCTGGGTCGCGATGAAGACGAGGAACAGGGCGAACACGATGTTGCCGGTGAGCGGGTCGATGCTCTTGGCCAGCCACGCCCCGAGTGCCGTCGTCGTGCACGCCGCCACTCCCACGAGAGCGGCACCGGCCAGGTCGACATTGTGGCGGCGCAGGTTGCCGATCGTGCCGGAGATCGCGGTCGGGATCATCATCAGCAGGCTCGTGCCGCGCGCGATGAGGTCGCTCGTGCCGAACAGGAGGATCAGCGCCGGGACGACGACGATGCCGCCGCCGACGCCGAGCAGACCCGCGAGCACGCCCGTCACGAGGCCCAGTGCGACCAGACCTGCACCGCTGATCCACGTCACGTCGAACGGCTCGCCGCGGGAGGGGATCACCAGAAACAGGCTCACGACGACGACCGCGAGGAACCCCGCGAAGGTGAGCTGCAGCGCCCGCACCGGCACGCGCGGGAGCAGCCACGTCCCGCCCTGTGCCCCGATCACGGCACCGGCCGCGAGGATGATCCCCGCGAACCACTGCACATCGCCGGAGAGCGCGTACGAGATCACGCCGACCGTCGCCGTGGGCAGGATCGCGGCGAGCGACGTGCCCGACGCCAGGCGCTGCGGGTAGGCGGCCAGGAGTACGAGCAGGGGCACGATGACGGTGCCGCCGCCCACGCCGAACATGCCGGAGAGCGCGCCCGCGAGCAGCCCCACCCCGAGATGGAGCAGGATGCTCCGGGTTCCGTGCGCGTGCGTCACTGCGTGCCGGTCCGGTCAGTGATGCCGTCGACGACCCACGCATCGTCGACCTCGACGAGGACGTAGTCGTACTCGTCGACGTAGGCCTGCCCGAGGTCCTCCTCGTTCTGGCTCGTGTAGCTCTCCTCGGTGCTGACCGTGATCGTACCGTCGTCGTTGCGGACGCTGTCGACCACGTCGATCCCATAGCCGTCGACCCCCGCGTTGAATTCCTGCGTGATCTCGACGAAGTCGTCGCAGTCCACGAAGTTCCAGGCCTCCTCGTGGAACCGCTCCGAGGTCACGGCGAAGAAGAGATCGCAGTCCGCGTTCTGGTATGCCTGGTCGTAGTCGAGCACGGCGGCCCGAGCCTGGGCCAACTCGTCGCCGGAGGGCTCCCCCGTACTGCCGCCCGTGCCGATGCTGCCGCCGGTCAGGGTGCCCCACAGGATCGCGATGATCGCCGCCGCAGCGCCGAGAAGCACGACGGCTCCCACGATGACGACGGGGATGATCCAGCCGCGACGTCCGGATGCGGGCGGCGTGGCCGGCGCGGGCGGCACCTCCGGCTGCGGCGGTACGGGCGGTACAGGCGGCACAGGCTGGACGTGCTCGGTCCACGTCGCACCGTCCCACCAGCGCAGCGCGCCGTGCCCGTCGTCGTACCATCCGGGCGGTGTCGCAGCCATCGAGCATCCTTCGCGCGTCCTGCCGCAGCGGGCCGCCACGACAAGTCCTCACCCTAGCCTTCCCCATCCATGAGATCGCCTGCACGTGAAGGTGGCGACACAGGCGAGGCCCGACCAGGCAGGCGTGGCGGTCCCGGTCTCGAGCGTGCGGTGTTCACAACTCAGGAGATTCGGGGGTGCCCGGCGGGATTTGGCGCGCGACGGCCGCGGTTTTCCTGAGTTATGAACATGAAGGCGCGGGCACGCGCGGCGTAATATATCGTTTCTCGATAGGTATAGACCGTTTTTCGATAGGAGCAGGATGCATCGCGCCACAATTCTCTGCCTGAAGGCCCTGCTGGTGGTCATGTTCGGCCTCCTGCTGGTCGCCCAGGTCGTCCTCATCCCGCAAGTGGCTCGATCCACGGCGCTGCTCTTCCCCGAGTTCGCCCAGCTCGAGGTGCCCGGGATCGTCATCGCGGTGGCGTTCCTCGCGTGCGTCCAGGTCGTGCTGGTGTGCCTGTGGCGCCTGCTGTCGATGGTGCGGGTGTCGACGATCTTCAGCGCCCGCGCGTTCGTGTGGGTCGACGTGATCCTCGGCGCGATCATCGCGGCCACCCTCCTGCTCGCGGCGGCGATGGTCATCCTGACGATCTCGGGGGCGAGCAACCCCGGGATCGCCCTGCTGTTCTGCTTCGGGATCGTCGTGGGCGCGGGCCTTGCCCTCGTCATCGTCGTCATGCGGGGACTGCTGCGCAACGCGCGCACCTTGCAGGAGGAGATGGCGGAGGTCGTCTGATGCCGATCGTGATCAACCTCGACGTCGAACTCGCCAAGAAGAAGATGTCGGTCGCCGAACTCGCTGCGGCGATCGACATCACCCCCGTCAACGTCTCGGTCCTCAAGAACGGCCGCGCCAAAGCGGTGCGATTCTCCACGCTCGACGCGATCTGCCGCGTCCTGGACTGCCAGCCCGGCGACATCCTCGTGCGGGTCCCCGACGCGGACGTCCACTCGTGAGGATGACGACCCCGACCTGGAACCAGGGCGCCGTCGCGCACCTCCTGGATGCACGGGTCTGCCCCGTCTGCGACATCGGCGTGCTCGATGCGGGCCGGTGTCGCGCGTGCGGTGCCGACCTCGCGACCGCGGAGGGTGACGCGCTGTGGGCGGCATCGGTCGCCGCGGCCGACGCGCTGCGCGCCCGCGAAGCCGTGCGCGCCCGCGTGCCCCGCCGCCCGCACAGCCCCGGTACGAGTGCCGGCGCGGGGCCTGGCACCGGACACGATGCCGTTCCGGTCGCCGGACCCGATGCCGTTCCGGTCGCGGGTCCGGATGCTCGCGCGCATCCCTCGCCGCCACCCGCGGCCCCGCACTCCTCCCCACCGCGCCCCTCCCCACCGCGCCCCTCCCCACGGCGCCCCGCGCACTCGGCGACCGTGCAGTCGGTGCTCGCGATCGCGGGCGCGGGGCTTCTGGCGATCGCGGCGGTCGTCTTCACGTTCCTCAATCCCGACGTCACGGATGCCACGCTGCGCGGACTCGTCGTGGCGGGTGTCACCGCCGTGTTCCTCGCTGGCGCGTGGATGCTCGCCCGCCGCGGGCTGCGCTTCTCGGCAGAGGCGGTCGGGGCGCTCGGGGTCGTCTTCCTCGCGCTCGACGTGCGGACGGTCGCCGAGACGATCGCGGGCGTCACCGTCTGGTCGAGCGGTTGGCTCGCGGCCGGGCTGGCGACGCTCGCGGCCGCCGTGGTCCTGCTGGTCCTGGCGCTGCGCACGCGCATCCGTGCCTGGCTCTGGTCGTCCGCGGTCGCGCTGACGCTCGTGCCGGCGATGTGCGTCGCCGACGGTGGAGCCGTACTCCGAACCGCAGGGTGGCTCGGCGCGATGTTGGCGGGCGCGCTCGTGCTGGGGATGCTGCACCGACTCACCGGGCGGATGCGCGCGCCCCTGCGCGCGGATCGGGTCACCGTCACGGTGCTCCAACTGATCGCGGTCCTGGGGGTCCTCCTCCACCTGCCCGCCCTACTGGTCGACTCGGTGCTGTTCGATTCGGTGCTGTTCAGTCCCGTTCGTGGACCCGTGTCGTGGCTGCTCGTATCGGGGGCGCTCGCGCTGCTCGCCGCGCTCGCGGTGTTCACGGCGCCCTGGATCGCGCGGGGCCTGTGGAGCGTCGTCGCCGGTATCGCCGGGGTGGGGGCTGCCGCGCTGGCGCCGTTCAGTCTCGGGCTGACCGACGCCGCCGCATACCTCGTGCTGATACCCGCCGCGACCGCACTCGCCCTTGTGGTCCTGGCCCTGGTGGCGCTGGGTGCGCGCCCGCTCGCGCGTGTGGACGCCGCGTTCTTCCGCGCCGGTCTGCTCGTCGCGGTAGGCGCGGTCGCGATCGCACCCGTCGTGGGGTCGCTCGGGCTGGGGCTGCGCACGGCCCTCGGGCACGTCCTTGGGCAAGTACCATGGCCGTTCGTCCGCGACTCCGGCGCCGGAATCGACCCCGCCACCGCCGCGGCCCTCGCCGGGGGTGTCGCGGCGCTTGCCGCTGGACTGGGCGCGTTCGCGGTTGTCACCCGCGACCGGCGACGCGCACCGTGGTCGCTCTCGCGCGCATCCGCCCGTATCGCCCTGTGGCTCGGGATGCTCGCCGTCCTGACGTTCGCGTGCAACCCCGCACTGACGGGCGCGGGCACCGTCGCAGTCTCCCTCGCCGCCGGCATCCTGCTCAGCGTCGCGATCGCGGCGCCGCGCCTGCGCGAGTTGCCGCTCGGCGTCCGCCTGCCCGTCGTCGTGGGGGCGCACCTGGCCGTCCTGCTCGCGGCGCTCGTCTCCTGGACGTGGGCGGGTCTGGCTGTGGCGGCGGGGTTCGGTGTGCTCGCGGGCGTCGCGGCGCTCGCTCTCCCGGTGCCGCAGAGGGCGCGGTCCGTGTACGTCGGGTCGGGATTCGCCTACGCCCTCGTCGTGCTCGGGACGGCCGCCGCCGACGCGGGGCTCGGCGCGATCCCGCTCGTGTGTCTCCTGACGGTCGTCGCGTCCGTCGCGGCGATGACCGCGACCCTCGTCCGACGTCTCAGCGAGCGCTCCTGGTACGCCGTGCTCGCCGTCACGGCCGTGCCGTTCCTGCTGGGCATCGCACAGGTGCTGATCGAGCGCAGCGGGTGGACGGCGATGTCCACGGCCCTCATCTTCTTCCTCGCGCTGACGCTCGTCGTCACGCGGCGACCCGGTCAACACACGGTGCTGCGCATCGCCGCGGCGTTCCTGCTGATTCCCACGCTCGCCGTGATCGTGGTGTGCCTGGGTGCGCAGTTGCTCGAGGGCAGCGGCTCCCCCGTCGTGCTGCCCGTCGTCGCCGCGCTCGTCGCGATCACGCTGACGCTGCTCGACGACATCCGCCGCAGCCTGCAGGGTCGCGTGACCGCCACGGACCTCGCCGCGGTCATGATCGCGATCGAGTCCTCCGCGCTGCTGACTGCGGCGATCGCCGTCGCACTCGCGATCGTTCGCGACGCCGCCGGACTGCCCACGACGGCACTCGTGCTCACCCTGCTCGCCGCCGGGGGCGCCGGCGCCGCTCTGCACAGTCACCGTCGCTACGGTTGGTGGCTCGCGAGCGCGAGCGCGACCGGTGCGCTCGCGTGCGGGTGGCTGATCCTCGGGGTCACGGTGATCGAACCCTACGTGCTGCCGCCCGCGCTCGCTCTCGCCATCGTCGGCATCGTCCTCGCCACGCGGGAGGGCGGCGGTCTGCGCCGCTACGGCGTCGGACTGAGCCTCGTTATCGTGCCCGCGCTCGTCGCCCAGATCACATCCGAGACGGGATGGCCAAGCTGGTGGCGCTGCGCGGGACTGCTCGTCGGCGCCGCGGTGCTGCTCATGCTCGCGCGGGCGATGACCCCGCCGACCCATCGATCTCCGGGCCTCGCGCGCCTGGCGCTGCCGACGCGTGCGGCGGCCATCGTCGCGGCGGCCGCCGGAGTGATCGAGGGCGCGCGTCTGGGCCTCGGACTGGATGCACGGATGCCGGGGATCCCGGTCGTGCTCGTGTGCCTCGCGCTCGGACTCGCCAGCGCCGCGATCGCCGCGGTGGCGGGCACGGGCATCCGCCGCGATGCCCGTACGGACGGCCGGCTCGCCCGGTCCCGCTGGCTCCTCGCTCCCGCGGCGCTCTCCCTGGGCGCGGCGACGTGGCCGGCGATCGCGCGCGACGCGTTCACCGTCGGAACGTTGTGGGTGCTCATGATCGCCTTCCTCGTCCTCATGCTCGTCGCCGCGCGGCGCGCGTGTGCGGGGTCGACGACGCTGCCGCCGGTGTGGTTCCTCTTCGCGCTCGCGTTCGTCACGGCCGTCGTCGCGTGGAGCCCGCGCGACCTGCGCGTCGAGGCGTTCTCGATCCCGCTGGGGGCGTTCCTCCTCGCCGCGGGAGCGGCCGCGTGGGCGCCCGGGCATCGAGCATCCGACCCGGCCGTCGGGAGTGCGACGCCCGTACGCGCCGGTCTCTCATCGTGGCCCGCGGGATTCGGCGTGTCGTGGATGCTGCTGGCACCGGGACTCATCGTGCTGATGTCGGCGTCGATCGTGGCGACGTTCACCGATCCGCTCACGTGGCGTGCCGTGCTCGTGATCGTGATCGCGCTGGTCGCGATCCTCGTGGGCGCGGTGTTCCGGCTCGCCGCACCGTTCCTGATCGGCGTCGTCGTGCTGCCGGTCGAGAACGCGTTCGTGTTCGCCGTCCAGATCGGACGGGGCATCGCGTCGATGCCGTGGTGGATCACGCTCTCGGTCGTGGGCGCCGTGCTCCTGATCCTCGCCGTCACCTACGAGCGACGCGACGGGGCCGACGCATCGCTCGCGGCGCGGCTGCGGGACCTCGCCTGAGGGTCACGTCTGACGCTTGATGAAGCGCATGAGCCAGGCGATGACGGCGATCACGAGGATGATGATGCCCAGCCACAGCAGGAACTTCACAGCCTCGACGAAGACGCCCAGCAACAGAAGGACGACGCCGACGATGAGCAGAATCACAGCGAGTGCGGTCATGCGACGATGCTATGCACCCGGGCATCAGGATCCCAGGGGGTTGACGCCGCGGGCGTAGCCTGACAAGGGTTGGGCGCGCGCACGCGGCGTCCCGTATTGGTTGGGCGCGCCGGATGCGGCGCCCCGCACGCGAGAGGACTCCGCGATCGACACGCGCACTGCCCCGGACGACTCCGCGATCGTCGTGGGTGCGGGTCCGAACGGGCTCGCCGCCGCCGTCACCCTCGCGCGCGCGGGTGTCCGCGTCACGGTCTTCGAGCGTGCCGCGAAGCCCGGCGGCGGGGCCACGACCGCCGAGCTCACACGCGCCGGGTTTCGGCACGACGTGTGCTCGGCCGTGCACCCGCTCGCGTTCGAGTCGCCGTTCTTCCGTGCGTTCGGTCTGCGCGAGCGCGTCTCGTTTGCCGTGCCGGACGTGTCCTTCGCGCATCCGCTCGACGGGGGCCGCGCGGGCATCGCGTACCGCGACCTCGACCTGACGCGGGCGGAACTGGGTCGCGACGGACGCGCGTACGGCGCGCTCGTCGGATCGCTCGCGCGGCACGCGGACCGAGTCGCGGAGTGGACGGGGTCGACACTGCTGCGTGTGCCGCCGCATCCGCTGACCGCCCTCCAGCTCGCGGCCGCGACCTTCGCGCAGGGCACGGGACTGTGGAACGTCGGATTCCGCGACGCGGCCGCCCCGGCGCTGCTCACCGGTGCCGCCGCCCACGCGATCCTCCCCCTGCCCGGTCTGGCCGCGGCGGGCGCGGGTCTCGCCCTCAGCGCGTACGCGCACGCGCAGGGGTGGCCGATCCCGATCGGCGGCAGCCAGGCCATCACCGACGCGCTCGTCGCCGACCTCCGCGCGCACGGCGGCACGCTCGTGACCGATCACGAGGTCACCTCGCTCGCCGAACTGCCGCCCGCCCGCGCGGTCCTGCTCGACGTCACACCGCGCGCGCTCCTGCGCCTCGCGGACCGGGACGTGCCTGCCCGGTATCGGCGGATGCTCGAGCGCTTCCGCCACGGCGGAGCGATCGCCAAGGTCGACTTCGCGCTTTCGGAGCCGGTGCCCTGGGTGCATCCGGAACTGCGGCGCGCCGGAACGATCCACGTGGGCGGGACGCGGGAGGAGATCGCCGCCGCCGAGAACGACGTCGCGCGGGGGCGTCTGCCGGAGCGGCCGTACGTGCTCGTCTCCCAGCCCTCGCTGTTCGACCCGACGCGGGCGCCGGAAGGCAGGCACACGCTGTGGACGTACACGCATGTGCCGTTCGGGTCGTCCACCGACCGGCAAGAGGCCGTCATCGCGCAGCTCGAGCGATTCGCGCCGGGCTTCCGCGACACGATCCTGGCGACCTCGTCGCGGACCGCGGTCGACGTCGCCCACCACAACCCGAACTACATCGGCGGCGACATCTCCGCCGGCACCCCCGACCTGCGCCAACTGCTGCGCCGGCCCGTGCTCGCACGCGATCCGTGGCGGACGCCGCTGCCGGGTGTGTACCTCGCATCCGCATCCACGAGTCCCGGTCCGGGCGTGCACGGCCTGGCCGGCTGGCACGCCGCCCTCAGCGCCCTCCGGCACGAGTTCGGCCCCGTGGCGGCTGGCGCTGGCGCTGAGCCCGAGCGTTGAGTTGCCTCACTTTGTTGCCTGTGCGTCGCACAGGCAACAAAGTGAGGCAACTCAACGCTGGACCCACGTGTCGCTCAGCTCGGTGCCGACCGCTTAGCATGCATCCGTGCCCGCATACTTCCACCGTCTCAGTGCCGATACGTTCGCCCCGACCGAGCTCGTCGGCGGGGGTTGGAACCCCGACGGACAGCACATCGCGCCCGTGCTGGGCCTGCTCACGCACCTGGTGGAGCAGGATCACGCGGTGCGGGGAGGGCGACTCGTGCTCGCACGAGCATCCTTCGACATCCTCGGCACCCTGCCGCTGGAACCCGTCACGACGACCGTCCGCGTCACGCGGCCGGGGCGCACGATCGAGCTCGTCGAGGCCGTTCTCTCCCACGACGACCGGCCCGGGCTGGTGCTGCGAGCATGGATACTCCAGGCGCAGGACACCGCGGATGCCGCGGGCACCGCGCTCCCCCGCGTCGCCGGTCCGGACGAGACCGAGTCGTGGAACCCGGCGACGCTCTGGCCGGGCGGCTTCGTCGGTTCCGTCGAGGTGCGACGTCGGCAGGTCGAGCCGGGACGGGCGCTGGTGTGGGTGCGCACGGACGTCGACCTCATCGACGCCGAGCCGGTCAGCGCGACGGCGCAGACACTCGGACTGATCGACATCGCCAACGGTATGACGCCGCGGCGTGACCCTCGGGAGATGGGCTTCGCGAACGTCGACCTCACCGTGCATCTCTTCGAGCGCCCGACCGGCGGCTGGGTCGGCCTCGACACGACCGTCTCGTTCGGACACTCCGGGGTCGGACTCACCCACTCGACTCTGCACACCGTGCACGGCCCGATCGGCACGGTCGCACAGTCCCTGACCCTGCGCCGCCAGGCCTGAACCGTCGGCGTAGCCGACTGTGGGCGTGGCCCGCTCGCTGTCCGTGACCCCGCTGGTCTGGCTCGGTACAGCTAGCTGGGTCAGCTCGCCCGATCGAGCCCGGCCTCACAACCCGCCATTGCGTTGTTGGTGCGATCTCATTGGTCCCCGTAGGCATTCCATCGGCGACGTAGAGGATCAACAGGAGATGCTGGTGATGTACGTCCAGTAGGTGAAGGGAACGCTCGCCCACGCGTTCGGGCCCGCCGAGGCGCGGACCGTGGTGGCCTGGCGCGCCTGCAAGGTGCCACTTGCGCGGGCGTTCGCGATCGAGCCAACCTGCGCCAGTGCTGCAGTCGAATGTGACCCGCACGTCGTCCAAGAGAGTTTCGTCCCTGCGAGTGCGCCCGCCGAGAAAGCGCAGACACTCCCTGTCGCGCAGGTTCCCACCGCGCGAGCGGAAGGTACGTCAAGCCTCATCCCGGCGTCTACCCACACTGCCGACCAATAGCTCGTCGCGACACCACCCGGTTGTACTGAGAGCGCGTAGGCCACGTCAGGATGCACATCGAACGAGCTACCCGATGCTTCGGCAACGGTACGCTCGCCAAGTCCGAACACGAGCACGCTGATGAGTGTCAGCACTGCGCATAGGCGACTCACGAACGGTCCTCCCAGAGTGAGTACGAGATGACGGTGCCGGCAGGCACGCCCAGGGCATCGTTTTGGCCGAGGACCGTGTCCTCGGCGCCGACGATCCTGCCGGTGTCGAGCGAGATGAGGAGAGTAACTTCGCGGTCGCCCGAGGCTGGTGCTGCGATCCCGATGACATCGCGGCCGAGACGATCGATCGATGTTCCGAGCAGACGGAGACTGTCATACTCGGTCAACGCGTCCAGTAGATCTGCGTGCTGGGCGGTTGTCAGCGTCCACTCGGAGAGGAGGGTCTGCACGATCCCCACTGCATCTCCCGGCAACTCGCGGTCGGGTGCGACGGTGAGGAGAAGCTCCTTGAACTGGGAGGGAGTGAACATTGTCGCGTCCGGAAAGAGAATCGGGAACTCACCCGGACCGTATGTCCGTTCGTCCAACACCGTTCCGGGCTCAACAGTGCTGTCCGACGGCATCTGCTCATCGACGCCGTCCGCGCTAAAGGGCACGCCGACAGAGGTCACCATGCGCCCCGAGAGGTCCTCGGCCCACACGATCTCGGTCACGGAGGGTCGGATCACGGCGGCACGTCGGGGCGTCCCATCATCAGTGACCTGGAGGTTCCAGGCCGTGATGGTGGACCCGCGCACCGGCTCTTGCACGCCCTCGGAGTCGGCCCGCTCTCTGGTCAGAGCGATGGCTTCTTCGAGAGTCATGGGGCTTGACACGAAGGAGAGAGGCGTCGGTCCCCACGCCATCGCCGGTGCTGCGTTGAACGGGTTGAGAATCCATACGACCACCACGGCAAGGGCTGTGACGACGGCTGCTGCGGGGAGTGCGACCTGCCACGCCCGATGTCTGCGTGAGCGGGGTGGGTCCGCGACGATGCGGTCCATGATCGCGTGCTGCCGAACGGTGAGCGGCTCATCGAGCGGCGTTGTGGCAGGGTTGCTCCTTCGCAGGAGGTCATCGAGTGCGTCGTCGTTCACCGTTCACTCCTTCCGCCATCGAGTCATCAAGCGAGGTGCGCAAGTGGGCCCGGGCCCGATGCAGGCGCGTCCAGACAGCGCCCTGGCGCATCCGAAGAACGCTGGCCACTTCGCCGGCGCTGAGGCCATCCCAGTAGGTCAGCTGCACGATCTCCTGGTCCTTGGGGGACAGCTTCTGGAGAGCGGCGTAGAGCGCAAAACGGTCGAGGTGTTCGAGTTCTGCGGGCTGCTCGTCGATCCGACGCGCTATCGCCGTCAGCGCGGCCGTTCCGCGGTACTGCCGGCGCTGATGGTCTCGCGTCCTGTGCATGGCGGTCCGGATGAGCCAGGGTACTCCAAACGGATCTGCCGGCTCGAGCTTCTCCCACGCGATGCGGAACACGTCGGCCGCGATGTCCTCGGCGGTTGCTCTGTCGGCGACTTGTCGCTGCACATACCGCACCACCCGCACGAAGTTCTGCTCGAACATGGCACGAAACACCGACTCGCGGAGGGCGCTCTCCGCGCCCGTCGGGTTGGTGTTCACAGCGATCTCCTGCGGAGGATGGACGGTCCTTCGCCAATGTAACCGCGTCAACCGAGCGTGATCGACCGAAAGCTGTTTTTGTAAGGAACCCGCTGGAGCGGCAAGGCGGGGCATCCGTGGCGCCGTCGCCGGCGCGCCCTACAGTCGTGATCGCCGCCAACGCCGAGACAGTTCGGAGTTGGAGGGGCTGTCGCGGGATCGTTCCAACAAGCACTGGTCGGTTTAGTCCCTCGACATTCGATGCAACCGTTGCGAAACGGTTGTCGGCGCCTGCCGTGCGTGGCCCGCTCTGTGAACCCACAGAACGGGCCAGACCGGGTCACATGGAGAGCGACGCAGTGAATGACTGGCTACTCCCTGCGCCCGGAAGCCCGCAAACTGCTACGTAGCCATCGCTAATCGACATGACGTAGTAGTTGGTCCCACCGCTGAGGAGGCCACCCGAGGTCGTAGTGACCGTTCGCGAGCCCGTCTTGTTGACGGTTGTCCACCCCGCCCACGTGCTGATCCGAGCCCCCGAACTGCCCGCTAGCGCGAGCGCAAAGGAGGTGGTACATCCGGCTGGGTAGAGCCCAATGGTGAACACGGTCGCGGTAGAGGAAGTCGGCTTGTACCGTGCGGTCCCGTGGATGATGGGCGTTGTCGCACTGTAGTGCGTGGTCCCACTCAGGCTGTATGAGACTGCTTGGCTCGTCCCTGCTGGCATGAACGCGAGCATGATCGCCATCACCGTGCCGGCGAACGACATCCAGAATGTTCGATGTGACTTGATTGAGGGCGCACCGGCAGCGCTCATGATGCACCTCCGGTCTTGAATGCTCGGTAGCCATCGCACCCGTTGGACCAGCTTCGCTCCAGCGGTTCCTGTTGCCCCCCATAAGCGGGCGTGACCACATCGTCAACCCAGGACCCCTCAGGGGAGACGACGTTGTCGCGGTACCAGGCGGTGTCGTCCCAGCCCGAAAGCATGTCTAGCCCCGCGTGATACTCGGCCGTATCGGTCGCGGACAGCGTTGCTTCCACCCACGCGCACTGCCAGTACAGGTACGTCGCCGTCATCGCGACACCGACCTCGAAGAGAGAAGGCTCGGCCGTGAGAATGGGGACAGCATCAGGGAGTTCAATGCCCTCAGGCAGCGGCGCGCTGAACTCCGACCTGGCAGAGGTGTACGCCACTTGTAGCCCATCAGCGTCAACAATGCGGGTGCTTCCACTGTCAGCCGACGCCACCGGCGTACTCAAGCCTATTGAAGCTGCAATCAGCGCTGTGACGGCGCTCAGCGAATTTCCCCAGAGTTGATCATCGAAGATCCTCAGGTCGCGGGGTAACGCTAGCGCAGGTTTGTGCCGGTGGTGACTCGGCGGAGTTCGTCGGCTGCGGTGGCGTGGT
>Ga0182739_1000809_pt1 | contig 36377 bp, 34 predicted proteins | sample eDN5th30CBELigBY_FD_128873 | JGI IMG/M metagenome (GOLD analysis project Ga0182739, IMG submission 128873) | Enriched backyard soil microbial communities from Emeryville, California, USA - eDNA 5th pass 30_C BE-Lig BY (version 2) (version 2) | ecosystem: Environmental > Terrestrial > Soil >... | reverse complement strand
TCATCACCATCATCGAAGCGACGACGCGCACCGGCATGATTTCGGCCGTCGTGGCTTTGGCCACCATTCCGGCCATCGCTGGCACGGCGACTCGGGCGAGGGCCGCGGCGGGCAGGGGCGCCGGCGCGTCTTCGATGCGGGCGAACTGCGGCTCGTGCTGCTGAAGCTGATCGCCGATGAGCCACGGCACGGCTACGAGCTGATCCGCGCCATCGAGGAACTGACCGGCGGCCGTTACGTGCCGAGCCCCGGCATGATCTATCCGACGCTGACGATGCTCGCCGAGATGGGCCACATCGCCGAGGCGAAGTCGGAAGGGGCGCGCAAGTCCTTCGCGGTCACGCCGGACGGCATCGCCCACCTCGCGGAGCGCAAGGCGGAGGTCGACGCGCTGTTCGCGCGGCTGGCCGAACTCGCCGGCCTCCAGGAGCGTACCGACTCCGCGCCGGTGCGCCGGGCCATGAGCAATCTTCGCGAGGCGCTGATCCTGCGTCTCGGCCGCGACGGCGTGCAGAAGCAGACGGTGCACGACGCGGTCGCCATCATCGACGAAGCGGCGCAGAGGATCGAACGTCTATGAGTACCGCCAGCAGCGCGCGCGTGCCGACCGCCAACGGCAGCCGCTACCTCCAGCAGCTCTGCAAGCACTGGAGCCACAATCTCGAGGTCGAGTTCACGCCGGAAGCAGGCAGGGTCGTGTTTCCCCGCAACGCCCGCGGCGCCGACTGGCCGGGCGATGCCACCCTTCATCTGACGGCTCAGGCCGACGCGCTCGAATGCCGGCTGGAGGCCAGCGCGGAGGGGCAACTCGAAGCCCTCAAAGGCGCCGTCGCGAGCCACCTCGATCGCTTTGCCTTCCGCGAAGCACCGCTTTCCTTCGAGTGGCGCGATGCGTGACAAGCCGCGCGCTTGTTAAGCCGGGGCCGGGCTTGCACATTCCGCGCGAGTGCAGCCCGAGGACCCCATGTCGACCCTTCCTGAAGACGTCTTTACCGAGCCCGAGGATTTTTCGCCCGATACGCTCGCCAACCTTGGGCCACTGGCCCGCCTGGCCGGCGACTGGGAATCCGACAAGGGGATCGACATCGCGCCCAAGGCGCCGGGCCCGGAGCAGCGCGGCTTTCGCGAGCATATCCGGATGGAGCCGATCGACCCCCAGCCCAACGGGCCGCAGCTTCTCTACGGGCTGCGCTACCACATCCACATCAACACCGACGAGGAAGCCATCACCTTCCACGACCAGGTCGGCTACTGGTTGTGGGAGCCGGCCACCGGCCTGATCATGCAGTCGATCGCCATCCCGCGCGGCCAGGTCGTGCTGGCGGGCGGGACGGCGAAGCCCGGCGACAAGACGATCTCGGTGGAAGCCAAGCGCGGCGACACGCGCTTCGGCATCTGCTCGACCACTTTCCTCGAGCAGGCGTTCCGCACCGACTATTACCGCATCGACATCACCTTCAACGATGACGGCTCCTGGTCCTACGTGACGCGTACCGACCTGGCGGTGCGCGGCAAGACGCCGGCCTTCAACCATCGCGACACGAACACGCTGCGCCGGATTTCGGCGCCGGCCCAGAACCCGATGGTCGACCGGCTGAAGAGCGGCAAGTTCGACTGACGGCTGGCGACGGGTGGTTATTTCAGCTTCAGCCCGACCACCCGCAGCAGCCCGTCCGGAACGGGACGGAATCCCTCGAGCCGGACCGTATGGGTCGCGAGATTCTGCGGGTGGTACAGGTAGAGGATCCAGCCTTTGTCGAGGAAGCGCTCGGTGATCTTGGCGTAGATCGCCTTGCGCGCCTCGAGGTCGGTGGCAGCCCGCGCTTGCTGGTGCCAGGCGTCCAGTTCCTTGTCGCAGTATTTTCCCATGTTCTGCGGCGCGCCGCAGGTCTGGAACACCACCGAGTTGCCGTCGGGATCGCTACGGCCGCTCCAGGTCAGCGCATAGACCTGGAAGTCGCCGTCCTCGCCGGCCTTCAACGCGGTCGCCACCTCGACCACGCGCAGCTTCAGGTCGAAGCCCGCTTCCGCCACCAGCGACTGCACGACCTCGGCGATGGCGCGCGACTCCGGCGCGTTGTTCACCATGTAGTCGAGGCTGAGCCGGCCGGTGATGCCGGCTTCCTTCATCAGCGCCTTCGCCTTGGCAATGTCGCGCTTGGGGATCGGAAAATCCTTCTGGTAGTACGGGCTCTGCGGGCTGACCCACTGATTGCCCGGCACGAACTCGCCGTTGAACACGACCTGGTTGATGGCGTCACGGTCGAGCGCCAGCTCGAAGGCGCGGCGCACCCGCGGGTCCTTGCCCAGCGGATTGTTCGACTTGGGCCCGTTCTCCTGGTTGATCATGAGCCCGAACCAGGCGAGCGACACCGAGTTGGCGAGCTTCAGCTTGGGATCGGCGCGCACGGTCGGGATGTCGGTCGCCAGGATGCGCTCGGTGAGGTCGATGCCGCCCGAGCGCAGGTTGGCCAGGCGCACGGTCGTATCGACGATGGGCAGGTAGGTGATCTTGTCGATGAAGACCTGGTCCTTGTTCCAGTAGTCGGCGAATTTCTCGACGACGATGCGGTCCTGCTGGACCCGCTCGACGAATTTGTATGGCCCGGCGCACACGGGCTTCAGCCCGAACTTGTCGCCCGCCGCCTCGGCGGCCTTGGGCGAGACCATCATGCCCGCACGGTCGGTGAGCTGCGCCAGCAACGGCGAGAAGGGCTGCTTCAGGTTCAGCTTGATGGTCAGCGGATCGACCACGTCGACGCTTTCGACGATGCCGATCTCGGGCTTGCGGAACGAGCCCTTCATCGTGAGGTGGCGGTCGAGGCTGTACTTGGCCGCGGTGGCGTCGAACGGCTCGCCGTCGTGGAATTTCACCCCCGGGCGCAGCTTGATGAGGACCGTCTTGCCGTCGGCCGATGTCTCGTGGCCGAGCGCGAGCTGCGGCACGATCGCGAGCTTCTCGTCGACGTCGAACAGCTTGTCGCAGATCGACGCGAAGACGATGCGGCCGGTGTAGGTGCGCGACAGGGTGGGATCGAGCACGTCCGGATCGTCGCCGATCCCGATCCTGAGATGACCCTGCGCCGAGGCCGTAGTGGCCGCTGCGCAGAGCGCCAATGTCACGAGAAAACGATGAGCCGTCCGCCGCATGTTACCTCCGTCCTGACCGTCTCGGCACTCCAGCACGCGGCGTGCCATGAGGCCGAGCGAAGCTCGGCTACTACCGCACCTCGAACCCCATCTTCGCCAGCGCGGCGCGCAGCGTTTCGCGGCCGTTCATCGCCTTGATCGGCCCCAGCCGGTTCAGGACCCGCTGGGTCCACGTCGCGGCCTGCAGTTCGTGTCGCGCCGAGAACTTGCTCATCTCGGCGTCATAGGCGGCGCGCAGCGCCTCTTCCTTGCTCGCGTCGTAGCGTTCGCTGTGGAGCACGACGGACTGTGGCAGGCGCGGCTTCACTTCGCCTTCGCCTTTCTCCGTGGCGTAGCCGACGCAGAGGCCGAACACGACGACGGCCTGGGGCGGCAGGCCTAGCAGCTCGGCGACGCGGATCGGGTCGTTGCGCATGGCGCCGATATAGACGGTGCGCAGGCCCATCGATTCCGCGGCGACCACCGCGTTCTGCGCGGCCAGCGCGGCGTCGATCGAGGCGACCATGAAGGTCTCGAGCCAGGGCATCGTCTCGAACGGGGTCTTCGTCGCGTTCGAGATGCGCTGGTTGCGCGACATGTCGGCGATCCAGGCGATGAACAGCGGGCACTGCTCGATATGCTTCTGGCCGCCGGCGATCTCGGCCAGCACCTTCTTCTTGGCGGGGTCGGTGACGGCGAGCGCCGACCACCACTGCATGTTGGAGCTGGTGGCGGCCGACTGGGCGGCGGCGATCATGCTCTCCAGCGCGCCGGCCGGCACGGGATCGGGCTTGTAGCCGCGCACCGAGCGATGGTCGAGCATCGTGGCAATGGTCTCGTTCCACGGGCCTGCCGCGGGCAGGACATCGGCGCCGTAACGGCGGGCGAGGGCGTCGGTCTTGGCTGGCGTGGCGGGCGTCAGGGAATCCATCAGGCAATGCTCTCGGGTTTGCGGCGGGTGATCGCGGTGATCAGCGCCAGGAAAATGAAGCCGGTGACGATCATGAAGATGGCGCGCGGCTCGCCATGGTCCATCAGGGACCCGTAGAGCAGCGGGGCGACCATGCCGCCCAGGTTGAAGCCAGTGCTGACGAAGCCGAACACCTTGCCGAACGAGCCGGGCGGCGTGACGGCGCGCACCATCATATCGCGCGACGGCTGGATGATGCCGTTCAGCAGACCGCCCGCCGACATCACGCCGATCAGCACGGCGGCGGGCATGTTCACCCAGGCCATCAGGATCGCCATGGTCGAGGTGCAGGCGAAGCCGATGGCCGCCACGCGTTCATGGTGCGGCGTGCGGTCGGCGATGATGCCCCCCAGCAGCACGCCGCCGGCGCTGCATAGGAGGAAGGCCGATAGCGCGACGCTGGCGACCGAGAAGGGCGTGCCATGGATCTGCGCCATACCGACGACGGTGAAGGTCTGGATGCCGCCATTGGCCATGGCGAGGCAGAAGAAGAACAGGAGGTTGCGCAGGATCGGGGCGCTCAGCAGAAGGTCGAGTCCGACCTTCTGCTCGCCTTTCGCTGGCTGCTGGCCGGGCTTGTGCACGACGCGGGGCAGGATGCTGCCTGCCACGATCAGCACGAAGGCGGTCGCGATCGAAAGGCCCCCGACGAACAGGAAGGCGCCGCGCCAGCCCCACAGAGCCGCGCAGGCCAGCGCCAGCGCCGGCGTCACGCCCGAGCCGAGGTAGCCCGCGAAGGTGTGGATCGAGAAGGCCTTGCCGATGCGCTTGTGGTCGATGGTGGCCGACAGGATCGAATAGTCGGCCGGGTGATAGACCGTGTTGGCGAGGCCGAGGAAACCGTAGGCGATGACGAAGAACCAGTAGCCGGGCAGCAGCGCAGCCGCCGCCACGGCAACGCCGCCCAGGATCAGGCCGCCGGTCAGCATGGCACGCGGGCCGACCCGGTCGACCAGGAAGCCGGCCGGCGTCTGCAGCAGGGCCGACGCGGCGTTGAAGGCGGTGAGCGCGAAGCCGATCTCGACATAGCTGACGCCGAACGCCTCGCGGACCTCGCCGAACAGCGGCGGCAGCAGCATGATGTGCACGTGGCTCACGAAATGCGCCACGGCGATCAGCGCGATCACCTTGAATTCGCGGACCTTCTTCGCATCGGTGCCGGCGTCGGTGGCCGGCAGGTCGAATGAGTTACTCGTCGACGACATTGACGCCCAAAGTCCCTATGCCTGAGATTTCGACTTCCAGCTGGTCGCCGGCCTTCATCCAGAGCGGCGGCTTGCGGCCGGTGCCGACGCCATCCGGCGTGCCGGTCGCGATGATGTCGCCCGGCTCCAGCCAGGTCACGGTCGAGAGATATTCGATGATGGTCGCGACATCGAAGATCATGTGATCGGTCGTGTCGTGCTGCACCACGGTGCCGTTCAGCCGCGTCGTGAGTTCGAGGCGCTGCGGATCGGGGATCATATCCGCCGTGACCATCCACGGCCCGAGAGGGCCGGTGGCCGGGAAGTTCTTGCCGGCGAACACCGAATGCTTCTGGAAGTCGCGCACGCTGCCGTCGATGAAGCAGGTGTAGCCCGCGATCACCGACAAAGCGCGGTCGCGCGGCACGTGCCGGCAACGCTCGCCGATCACGATGGCGAGTTCGCCCTCATAATCGAAATGGGTCGAGGCACGCGGCCGCACGATGTTGCCGCCGTGGCGCACCAGCGTGTCGTGCAGCCGCGAGAAGACGCTCGGAACGGTCGGCATCTGGCGTCCGACCTCGCCGACATGGCTCGCATAGTTGAGGCCGACGCAGAGGATCTTGCCCGGATCGGGAATGACGGGCAGCAGCTCGACGTCTTCGAACGCGAGATCGGCCGAGGCTTCCTTCGCCACGGAGCGGAGTTCGTCGAGCGCCTTGGCCGCGATGACGTCGCGCAAGCCGGACCAGCGTCCGTTCGTGCGTGCCGACAGATCGACGATGCCGCCGTCGACGGCCGCGCCGAATTTGTTCGCGCCCGCATGGCGAAAGCTGACAAACCGCATAGGGACGGACCCTAGGGTGATTGCAGCAGCTTCGAAAGACCCTTGGAGAGCTTGATGCTGTCGACGGCGCCCGGCTTCGCAAGTGCACCATTTGCAGCTTTCGCCAACTTCTGCAGCGCGAGTCCCTCGGCCATCGAGATGGCACAGGCAACGCCGTCGAGAAGAGGCGCATCGACCATCGGCTTCAGCTTGGCGGCAAGCCCGGCCAGGCCCGCGCCGCCCAGGATCACCACGTCGGCGCCGTCCTCTTCGACGCAAGCGCTGCAGCCTTTTGCCAGCAATTCCATGGCGGCCGTGGGGTTACGCGCGATGTCGGCACCAGTCGGCGCCACGGTGCGCACGGAGGCGAGGCGCGAGGAGAGGCCGTGGTTGGCTACGAATTCCTCGAGCATCGACTTCCAGCGCTCGCCACCGGTGACGATCGAGAAGCGGTTACCCATGGCGCAGGCTTGCAGGATCGACGCATCAGCCATGCCCACGACCGGGACCGGACTGACCTCCTTCAGGGCCGCGAGGCCGGGATCACCGAAGCAGGCGAGAACGACGACATCCTTCGGGCCGCGATCGTTGGCATAGGCGTCCAGTGCCGCGTGGCTCGCAATGGCGTAGGCGGCGCGCGAGGCGATGTAGCGCGGGCCGAAGGAACCGGTGAGCGCCCGCAGGCGCGTGCCCTTGGAGGCAAATCCCTTTGCCGTCTTGAGCACGAGGTCGGTGATCGACTTCGTCGTGTTGGGATTGATCAGCAGGATGTTCGTCATGGTCACGTCCGCATGTTTTCCGCGAGGCGCGCGGCACCGTGGTTCTCGCCGATCGACATCGAACAGATGCGCGAGATGTGGGTGAGCGGCAGGCCACTTTCCCTGGCCCACTCATTGATCTGCGCCTGGGCGAGCTTGTGGTCTTTCTTGGAGGTGCCCTTCTCGCTGATCGGCACGCCGGCATCGCGCAGGCACATCATGAGGTCGCCGGTCAGGATGAAGGAATCACGTCCGAGGAAGCGCAGCAGGTACTGGCCGGAGAAGCCGCCGAGCCGGGAGCCACGCTTGGCGAAGACTTCGAGCAGGCCAATCTGGTCGTCGGCCGGCCAGGCGGCGAGGAACTTGCCGAAGCTGCCATGCTCCGTCGCGATGTCGCCGACGAACTTCGCATTGGCGCGCACCGACTTGATGCTCGTCGGGTTGCGCACGATGCGCGTGTCCTGCGTCAGCTTCTCCCAGAATTCGGCCGGCTGGAACAGCAGCCGCTTGGGATTGAAGCCGAGGAAGGCCTCTTCGAAGCCCGGCCACTTCTTGTCGATGACGCTCCACACGAAGCCCGCACAGAAGACGCGGCGTGCCATCTCGGCCAGCACGCGGTCGTCTGTCAGCTTCGCCAAAGCCTTGTTGTCACGCTTCTTCGGCAGGAGCGACGCCAGCGCCTTCTCGCCGCCCTTGCGCCTGGCGGCGCGCGCCTGGATCGACTTGAAGCGGACGCGTGCCACGGAAGCTACTCGAGCCAGCCGTCGAAGAAGTCGAACACCGTGGCCTTGAACATCGGATGACCGATACAGGAGAAGTGGTCACAGCCCGGCAGGGTCACCGCCTTGGCGCCGGGAATGGCGTCGGCCAATCCCTGCGGCGGGCCGGCGAGCTGGTCGCGGGCGCCGGCGACGACCAGGGTCGGGCGGCGGATTCCCATCAGCGAATCGCGCGTGAGCGGCAGGCGCGGTCCGCGCGAGCACGCGGCCAAGGCGAGCCGATCCTCCTTCTGCTCGTCGGCGAAGTGCCGGAAGCTCTTGAGCATCGGGTCGGCGATGTCGTCAGGGTTGGCGGCTTCCATGGCTTCTGCCATGGCGCCTTCCGCGCGAGGCGGATCGAACAAAGTGGCGCCGATACCGGCGACGACCAGATGGTCGATACGGCCGGGATCGAGCAGGGCGGCCGTCAGGGCGATGTGCGAGCCCATCGAGAAGCCCAGGACATGCGCGCGCTCGATGCCGGCATGGTCCATCAATGCAAAAACATCGCGGGCCATGGTCTCGCGATCGTACAGGGCCGGATCGTGCGGCTTGGCACTCTCGCCGTGGCCGCGATTGTCGAGCGCGAAGCCGCGGAGCCCCTTGGCCGCGATGGCGTCGTACCAGCCCATGCGCTTCCAGTTTTCGGTGCGGTTGGCGGAAAAACCATGCACCAGCACGATCGCCTTGCGGCCATCGGCGGGACCGAATTCATCGTAGGCGAGGTCGAGCCCATCGGAGGTGAAGTGAGCCATGACTTTCCCTAACAAGCGCCATGAACTGCGACAAGGTTGATCGCGCTCCCCAAGTGTCGGACAAACGCGGCAACGAAAGAGGAAACGCATGACCGAACACGGCGGCAGGATCGGCAAGACGGTCCAGGACTCGCAGCCCCACTGGCCCGAAGGGCCCAAGCGGCCCCCTGGGATAAATAAGACCGGCGCCCCCAATATCCTGGTCATCCTGTTCGACGATGTCGGCTTCTCGGATCTGGGCTGTTACGGCTCGCCGATCGAGACACCGGTCATCGACGCCATCGCCAAGCGCGGCCTGCGTTACACCGGCTTCCACACGACGGCGATGTGCTCGACCACGCGTGCAGCCCTCCTGACCGGCCGCAACCATCATTCGGTCGGCGTCGGTTGCCTCGCCAATTTCGATTCGGGCTATCCCGGCTACCGCGGCAAGATCAGTCGCGAGGCCGGTACCATCGCCGAGATGCTGCGCCCGCACGGCTATCGCAACTACATGCTGGGCAAGTGGCATGTGACGCCGCTCACCGAATCGGGCGCGACCGGCCCGTTCGACGGCTGGCCGCTGGGCCGCGGCTTCGACCGCTACTACGGCTTCATGGATGCCGAGACCGACCAGTTCGCGCCCGAGCTGGTGCGCGACAACACGCCGGTCGATCCGCCGGGCACCTTCGCCACCGGCTATCACCTGACATCGGACCTGGTCGATCAGGCGATCCGCTATCTCGCCGACCATACTGCCGACAATGCCGAGACGCCGTGGCTCACCTGGCTGGCCTTGGGCGCCTGCCATGCACCGCACCAGGCGCCGTTCAACCTCGTCTCCAAATATGACTCGGTGTTCGCCGGGGGCTGGGACACCGAGCGCGAGCGCCGCCTCGCGCGCCAGATCGAACTGGGCATCGTGCCGAAGGGCACGCCGCTGCCGCCGCGCAACGATTCCGTGCGGGCCTGGGCCGAGATCGCCGAGCCCGAGCGCCGCATGTTCACCCGGTTGCAGGCCGCCTATGCCGCCATGCTGGACCATGCCGACCAGCATATCGGCCGCCTGATGGCCTTCCTCGAAAGCGCCGGCCAGCTCGACGACACGCTGGTCATCCTCATGTCCGACAATGGCGCCAGCCAGGAGGGCGGCCCGTTCGGCATGATCAACGCCATGGGTCCCTACAATCTTCGTCGTGAATCGCTCGAGGAGAAGATCGCGCGCATCGACGATATCGGTGGGCCCGACACCCATTCGAATTTCCCGTGGGGCTGGGCGATGGCGGCCAACACGCCGCTGCGCCGCTACAAGCAGAACACGCACGGCGGCGGCATCCGCGATCCGCTGGTCATGGCCTGGGACAAGGGCATCGCTGCGCGCGGCGAGCTGCGTCACCAGTTCTGCCACGCCAGCGATCTCGTCCCGACCTTGCTCGACGTCGTCGGCATCAAGCCGCCCAAGGTCATCAATGGCGTGAAGCAGATGCCGCTCGAGGGCACCAGCTTCGCCAAGAGTCTCAAGAACGCGAAGGCCAAGTCCAAGGCCAAGCCGCAGTATTTCGAGATGTTCGGCCATCGCGGCCTGGTGCAGGACGGCTGGAAGGCCGTCTCCTACCATCCGCCGGGCGCCGACTTCGCCAACGACAAGTGGGAGCTCTACCACCTCGACCAGGACTTCAACGAGACCAACGATCTCGCCGAGACGGAGCCTGAGCGGCTGAAGGCGATGATCGAGGAATGGTGGCGCCAGGCCGAGGCGCACAAGGTGCTGCCGCTCGACGACCGCTTCGCGCCGCGCTTCGCCGACAATGCCAAGCGCTTCCACGGGCCGCGCAACCGCTTCGTCTTCCATGCCGGCATGGGCCATGTCCCGACCGACGTGGCGCCCGACGTGCGCAACCGCACCTATACGATCGAGGCCGACGTGCAGGTCGACGGGCCGATGACCGAAGGCGTTCTGATCGCCCATGGCGATATGACGACCGGCTACTCGCTCTACATGAAGGACGGCAAGCTCGCCTACGACATGAACATCGGCGGCGAGCATCATCTGATCGTCTCCGACCGGCCCGTGCCGCCGGGCAACCGAAAGCTGGCGGTGCGCATGCGCCGCAACCAGGGCCGAAATCTCGCGACGATCCTGATCGACGGCGAGCCGGCGGGCAGCTTCGACACCCAGAACGGCTTCGTGAGCTTCATCTCCTGGTCGGGCCTCGACATCGGCCGCGACCGCTCGAGCCCGGTGTCGCACTACGAGGCGCCGTTCGCCTTCACCGGCAAGCTGCGCAAGGTCACCGTGCTGATGGACGACGACCAGGTGCTCGACGCCGAAACGGCAGCCGCGGCGGCGCTGGCGCGCGAGTGAGCGTGGCCCCGCCGGGGAGGGGCGTCGACAGCGCCTATGCGTGGCGGCTGGCGCTGGTCTCGATGGCCTGCGTCGCGCTGGGCGGCGGCGGCATCTACCTGCCCATGGTCGGCCTCAAGGAGATGGCCGCCGACTTCGGCGACCAGCGCGCCGTGCCGTCCTTCGCCTATATGGTGGGCTTCTTTGGCATGGGCGTCGGCGGCGTCTTCATGGGCTGGCTGGCCGATCGCACCAGCCCGCGGGTGCCGCTGCTGATTGCCGGCATCTCGATCGCGCTGGGCGGATGGGTGGCTTCGCGCGGCGGCGAGTTCGCGCTCTACGCCGGCTACGCGATGCTGCTGGGCTTCTTCGGCAATGCCGGCACCTTCACGCCGGCGATGAACAACGTCCAGGGCTGGTTCGAGAAGCGCCGCAACATGGCGATCGCTCTCATCTCCATCGGGCCCGCGGTCGCAGGTTCGGTCTGGCCGCAGGTCTATCGCCTGCTGCTGCCGGAGATCGGCTGGCGCGACACGTTGCTGGTTTACGGCCTGTCGGCCGGCGGGTTGCTGCTGCTGGGCGCGCTCTACGTTCGGGCGGCGCCGACCCTTCGCGGCCCAGGCGGACGGCGGCGCGAGGAGAAGGTTCACCTACCGCTGCCCTCCTCGATGATCATGCTGCTGCTGTCGGCGGCCGGTTTCTGCTGCTGCACCGCGATGGCGATTCCCTTCGTGCATATGGTCGCCTTCTGCGGCGACCTCGGTTATCCCGCGGCGCGCGGTACCGAGGCGGTGTCGCTGGTGCTGGTGTCGGCCATCGTCGCCACCTTCGTCATGGCGCGGCTGGCGCAGCGCATCGGACCGCTGCCGGTCAGCCTGCTTTGTTCGGTGATCCAGATCGGCTCGCTGGTCGGCTTCCTCCACGTGCGCGACATCAATGGCATCTACGCGCTGTCGCTGCTTCACGGCATCCCTTTCATCGCCATCGTGCAGGGCTATGCGCTGAACCTGCGCTACCTCTACGGCCCGACCATCGCCGGCTGGCGGCTGGGCGTTGTGATGCTGTTCGCGATGGCGGGCATGGCGGCCGGCGGCTGGCTGGGCGGCTTCATCTTCGACGCGACGCTCTCCTACACGTCGGCCTTCCAGTCGGCGCTCGCCTTCAACCTGCTCAACCTTATGCTGCTGGGCATCCTCTATACGGCGCAGCGCCGCCGGCCCATGGTGGGTCTCACCTGAAATTCTTGTCCTCTCCCGTCAGGCCAGGGCAATCGCATATGAAAGTTTTCGTCGTCTCGACCGGAGCGCCGAAGGTGCAAAGTGGAGAGACCTTTTTTCCGCCATTAGCCGTCAAATGGAGGAAAGAAGGTCTCTCCACTCCGCTGCGCTCCGGTCGAGACGACGGGGAGTTGGGGCAAATGCGATAGCCCTATCCGTCACACGAGGGAGGAATAGAGATTCAGATGACCTTGCGGGCCTTGAGCGCTTCGATCTGCGCGGCCGAGAGTCCAAGCCCGCCGTAGACCTCGTCATTGTGCTGGCCCATCGCCGGGCCGGCGTGGCGCACGGCGCCCGGCGTTTCGGAGAAGCGCGGCACCACGCCCTGCATGCGCACCGAGCCCAGCTCCGTGTCTGGCACGCTGACGATCGCCTGGCGCGCCGCGAACTGCGGGTCGGCGAAGACGTCGGCGATGTCGTAGATGGGTGAGAAGCCAACTTCGTGTCGGGTAAACGTCTCGCGCAGTTCGGCCAGGGTCAGCTTGCCGATGGCGGCGCCCACGATCTCGTCGAGTTCGCGGTAGTTCTTCACGCGCGACGGATTGAGCGCGAATCGCGGATCTTCCAGCAGGCGCTTCAGGTCCAGCGCCGCGCAGAGCCGCACGAAGATGCTTTGTGTCGAGGCCGCGATCGATGCCCACTTGTCGTCGGCGGTGCGATAGACGTTGCCCGGCGCGGCATACTGGCTGCGATTGCCCGAGCGTGTGCGCACGGCGCCCAGCTGGTCGTACTCGATCGCCAGGAATTCGAGCGTGCGCATCATCGCCTCGGTCGCCGAGCAGTCGATCTCCTGGCCGCGGCGCTCGGGATGCTGCGCGAGGTCGTGCAGCGCGGCCAGGATGCCCAGCGCCCCGAACAGGCCGGCGACGGCGTCGGAGATCGGATAGCCGAGATGTAGCGGGCGTCCATCCTCCTCGCCACAGATCTGCGTGAAGCCGCTCATCGCCTCGAAGATGCGCGCGAAGCCCGGCCGCCCGGCATAGGGACCGTCCTGGCCGAAGCCTGTGACGCGCAGGATGGTGAGGCGCGGGTTGAGACCCTGCAGCCAGGCGCGCGTGATGCCCCAGCCGTCGAGTGTGCCCGGGCGGAAATTCTCGTCCAGCACGTCGGCGTCGACGACCAGTTTTGCGAACAGGTCACGGCCCTCGGGCAGGCGAAGGTCAAGGGTGACGCCCTTCTTGTTGCGGTTGGTGACCTTCCACCACAGCGGCACGCCGTCCTTGTGCGGCGCCAGCGCGCGCAGCGAGTCGCCGACGCCCGGCATCTCGATCTTCACGATCTCGGCGCCGTAGTCGCCCAGCAGGCCAGCCGCAAAGGGACCGGCCACGACGGTCGAGATGTCGACGATGCGCAGACCTTTGAGGGGGCCGGCGGCTTCGGGTTGATCGGTTTTCATCGGGCATTTCCTCGTGGGCGAATATCGGGCCGGCGCGCATGCGGCGCGGTCAAGGCAGCTAAACCGGGTTTGCGGGCGATGGAAGGCAGACACGCGGCGGCGAAGGCTGGCACACTGTCGGTTGGAGGCATCACATGAGCAACGAACTTTGGCGTCTTACCGCAGTCGAGGCCGTTTCGCGTCTCAAGAAGAAGGAGATTTCGCCCCTCGACCTGGTGGACGCTTCGGCGGCGCGCATGGCCCAGGTCGAGTCTGCCGTGAACGCCATGCCGACGCTCTGCCTCGATCGCGCCCGCGACCACGCGAAGCGGATCATGGAAGGCAAGGCCAATGAGGCCGACGGTGAGGCGGGCTGGTTGGCCGGTCTCCCGGTCTCGATCAAGGACCTGACCGACGTGGCGGGCGTGCGCACCACCTACGGCTCGCCGATCTTCGCCGATCATGTCCCGGAGAAGTCCAATCCGCTGGTCGAGCGCATCGAGCGCAAGGGCGGCATCGTGATGGGCAAGTCGAACACGCCGGAATTCGGCGCCGGCGGCAGCACCTTCAACGAAGTCTTCGGCCGCACGCGCAATCCCTGGAACACCTCGCTCACCTGCGGCGGCTCCACCGGCGGCGGCTCGGTCTCGGTGGCGACGGGTGAGGTCTGGCTGGCGCACGGCTCCGACCATGGCGGGTCGCTGCGGCGGCCGGGCACCTATTGCTCGACGGTGGGACTCCGCCCGTCGGCGGGCCGGGTCACGCGCGGCACCTCGAACAATCTCTATTCGCCGCAGTCGGTGCAGGGGCCGATGGCGCGCAACGTCGCCGACCTGGCGCTGTTCCTCGACACGATGGCGGGCTTCTGTCCCCTGGACGCCATGACCTTCGACGCGCCAGGCGTGTCGTTCAGCGATGCGGTCGCCAATCCCGTTCTGCCGAAACGCGTCGCCTTCACCATCGATTTCGGCGGCCGCTTCGAGGTCGACCGCGAAATCCGCGAGATCTGCACGAGAATGGCGCAACGCTTCGAGGAGCTGGGCTGCATCGTCGAGGAAGTCTCGCCGGACTTCGGACCGGTCGATGAGGTGTTCATGGCGTTCCGAAGCCAGCAATTCCTCGTCGATCGCGAGCTGCAGATTCAGCAGTATCGCGACAAGTTCAAGCCCGACATCATCTGGAACACCGAGCTTGGCCAGAAGCAGACCACCAGCAAGCTCGCCTGGGCCGAGCGCGAGCGTGCGGCGCTGTATCGGCGGATGTTCGCCTTCTTCCAGACCTACGATCTGCTGGTGACGCCGGGCGCCCCGACGGCGGCTTTCGACGTCAACCTGCGAGCACCGGCCACCATCGCCGGCAAGACGCTCGAGAACTACATGTCGGGCTCGACGCTGAACTCGGCGATCACCGTGACCGGCAGCCCGGCGATCGCCGTGCCCTGCGGCTTCGACAGTTTCGGCCGGCCGGTGGGCCTGCAACTCGTCGGCAAGCCGCGCGGCGAGGCCGCACTCCTGCAGGCGGCGGCGCTCTACGAGAAATTGGTCGGATTCGATCGGCTGCTCCCCATCGACCCGAGGCCGGGAACCGTGCCACCATCCTCCCCATAAAAGGGGAGGAAACGATGCGGGTCGTCATTACCGGCGCGAGCCGGGGCATCGGTCGCGCGACCGCGTTGAAACTGGCCGCCGACGGCGCGGAGGCGATGACGCTTTGCGACGTGGCCTATCTCGACGAGCTCGAGGCGCTGGCCACCAACCTGCGCACCTCGGGTTGCACGGTGCGCACGCTAAAGGCCGACATGGCCAAACCCGCGGACCCTGCCAAGGTGATCGCGGCGGCGGTCAAGGCGATGGGCGGCATCGATGCGCTGGTGGGCAATGCCGGCATCACCGCGCCTTCGAAACTGGTCGACCTCGATCTCGCGACCTGGAACCGCGTGTTCGACATCAATCTGCGCGCCAACTGGCTGCTCGCGAAGGCCGCCCATCCGCATCTCAAGCGTTCCAAGGGCGCCATCGTGATGCTGGCCTCGATGGCGGGCGTCGTGCCGCAGCTTCCGACCGGCGCCTACAGCCCGACCAAGGCGGCGCTGATCATGCTGACCGAAATGATGGCCCAGGAATGGGCGCCCGACGGCATCCGCGCCAACGCCGTCTGCCCGGGCTTCGTCCATACATCGATGACGGACGCGATCTACAGCAAGCCGGCGCTGGCGCGCGGCCGCGCCAGGATGGTGCCGCTCGGCCGGGTCGCCAAGCCGGGCGACATCGCCGACGCGATCGCCTTCCTGCTGGGACCGCAGGCCAGCTACATCACCGGCCAGTCGCTGCTGGTCGATGGCGGCCTCGTCCATTCGGTTCTCAACCATGTTCCGGGAGTCGCCGCGACACCGAAATCGAAGTGAAAAACAAGATGAAGTGAAAGGGAGTGAAATGAAGGCATCGCTCTTCTATCTGCCGAGCATTGCCAGCCGGGCAGAGATCGAGGCCGGGATGGCTGGCATGCGGCCCGACTTCTACCAGCGCATGTTGAAAGAGCTGTCCGAGCAGATCCGTCTGGCCGACGATCTTGGCTACGATTCGGTGAGCTTCACCGAGCATCATTTCCACATCGAAGGCTTCGAGCTTTCCAACAATCCGGTGCTGCTCGATCTGTACTTCGCGATGCAGACCAAGCGCATCCGCGTCGGGCAGTTGGGCATCGTGCTGCCGGCCTCCAACCCGATCCGTGTGGCCGAGGACATCGCCATGCTGGACCACATGACGGGAGGCCGTGCCAATGCAGGCTTCGCACGCGGCTACCAGCGGCGCTGGGTCGACATCATGGCGCAGCAGACGCACGGCATTTACGGCGCACTGCCCAACCAGCACGATGAGATCGACAATGCCAATCGCCTGGCCTTCGAAGAAAATTTCCGCATCGTCAAGAAATGCTGGACGGAGGAGATGCTCACCCACGACGGCAAGTTCTGGAAGATCCCGGCCGGACCGACGCCGTGGACTCTCGACACGACGGAGAAATGGGGCAAGGGCGTCGAGAACGGCATCCTGAAGTCGGTCGGCGTCGTGCCGAAGCCGCTGCAGAAGCCGCACCCGCCGCTTTTCCAGCCCTTCGCCAGCTCCGAGAACACCGTCCGCTTCTGTGCGCAGGAGAACGTGACGCCGATCCTGCCGCCGATGCATCCGTTTCACGAAGACAAGCTCTACAGCGTCTATGCCGAAGTGTCGGGCAAACCCAGGGGGCAGGGCACGGGCGTGCTGCGCGACGTCATCATCGCCGACACCGACGAGGAGGCGATGGCGCTGTGGCAGGATTCTGGCCAGTTCTCGGGCCGCGCCTGGTTCGAGCCCTTCGGCTTCCGCAAAGGCATGGCCGATCCCAAGACCGGCCGCTTTCCCACGCCGGAGGAGGTGATTGCCGAGGGCTATGCCTATGTCGGCACGGTCGACACAGTGCTGCGCGGCATGGAGGTCCAGCAGAAGCGGCAACCCGTCGATTGGGTCTTCTGCTACACGTACAACAGCCTGGTGCCGCATCCGGTCCTGATGAAATCGATCGAGACGTTCTGGACGAAGGTGATGCCGCGCTTCCGTTAGTCCCCGAGTCCCCTGGCGCCCGCAGGGGCTGCCATGGGAATGTCGGGCATGGAAACCTCGAGCAAAACGGCACGCCAACTCTTCGAGGCGCTGAAAGCCGATCCGCAGCGGCGCCGTTTCGGCTTCGGGCGCAAGCCTGCCCTTGTGAACGTGGACCTCCAGAACGCCTATACGAGGCCTTCCGAGTTCCCGACCGCCTATGAGACCGATCCACGACAGATCGAGCATGTGAACAGGCTGGCGCAGCTGCTGCGCTCTCGCGGCTGTCCCGTCGTCTGGACCTTCGTCGCCTACCTCGACTCGGGCGAGGATTGCGGCGTCTGGGGCACGCGTGCCGACATGTCGGAGGCGCTGCGGAGCATCACGGCCGACGATCGGCGGGCCCAACTGGACGAGCGCTGCGAAGTCGACCGCGACCATGACACCGTCATGAACAAGCGCATGGCCTCGGCCTTTTTCGAAACGAACCTGAGTTCGCTGTTCACCTTTCACCAGGTGGATACGGTGATCGTCACCGGCGGCTCCACATCAGGCTGCGTGCGTGCAACCGTGGTCGACGGTCTTTCACGCAGCTTCCGCATGATCGTTCCGGAGGAGTGTGTCTCCGACAAGCATGAGAGCCCGCACTTCGCCAACCTCTACGACATGATGGCCAAGTACGCCGATGTCCTGCCGGTGGCCGAAGTGATCGGGTTCCTGGAGGGATATGAGCCGCGGCCTTGAAGCCGGCTGCAGCCACCGAAGAACGCACAACTTAAAGAAACCCTGTCGTCTCGACCGAAGCCGAGCGCAGCGAGGCGGAGTGGAGAGACCTTGTCGCCACAATCTGCCGGTTTTTGGTGGAGGCAAGGTCTCTCCACTCCGCGCTGCGCGCTCCGGTCGAGACGACGGGGGTTCTGTATCTCTAATTGAAGATCGACGGATCGATCAGGGGTCGGCCGCGCGGGCGGGCGGCGTCGGGGCGGTCGCATTTCTGGAAGACGCCACGGCCGGCCGAGCCGCTCATCCGGCCTTCCTCCATCACCACCTCGCCGCGCGACAGGGTCATCACCGGATAGCCGGTGAGTTCGCGGCCTTCGTAGGGCGTGTAGTCGCAATTGTGATGGAGGATCGAGTTGGTGAGGCTGACCCGGCGCTCGGGATCCCACAGCACGATATCGGCATCCGAGCCCACCGCGATCGTGCCCTTGCGGGGATGAAGGCCATAGATCTTGGCGGCATTGGTCGAACTCAGCGCCACGAACTGCTGCAGGGTGAGGCGACCCTTGTTGACACCCTCGGAGAAGAGCAGCGGCAGCCGCGTCTCGACGCCCGGAACGCCATTGGGAATCTTGCGGAAGCTCTGGGCGGCGCCCGGCAGCTTCTTGCCGCGCACGTCGTCGAACTTGAAGGCGGCATGGTCGGAGGAGAGGATCTGGAAGGTATTGGCCGAGAGGCCCGTCCAGATGTGTTCCTGGTTGTCGGTGCCGCGCGGCGGCGGCGAGCAGACACACTTGGCGCCTTCCTCGCCCGGCTTCTCGAAATCTTCCTCGCTGAGGAACAGATATTGCGGGCAGGTCTCGCCATAGACGCGCAGGCCGCGGGCCTGGGCGCGCTGAATCTCGTGCATCGCCTCCTTGGCCGAGACATGGACCAGCAGCATTGGCACGTCGAGCAGCTCCGCCAGCGAGATGGCGCGGTGCGTGGCTTCGCGCTCGACCACGAAGGGGCGCGAGGTCGCATGGAACTTGGCGGCCGTCATGCCCTTCAGCTCCAGCCGCTCGGTCAGCCAGGTGATGCAGTCGGAGTTTTCCGCATGGATCATGAGCATCGCCTGCTCGCGGCGCGCGGCGGCCAGCGCGTCGAGCATTTCGCGGTCGGTGAGTTTCACGTCGTCGTAGGTCATGTAGACCTTGAACGAAGTGTAGCCGTCGGCGACCAGGGCGGTGAAATCCTGGCCCATGATCTTCTCGCTGGCATCCGACAGGATGACGTGGAACGCGTAGTCGATCAGCGACTTGCCCTCGGCCCGGGCGTGATACTTGTTGACCGCATCGCGCAGGGGCTGGCCCTTGTTCTGGTAGGCGAAGGGAATGATGGTCGTGGTTCCGCCTGCCGCGGCGGCGCGGCTGCCGCTTTCGAAATCGTCGCAGAACACCGAGCCGTCGGCCGTGTCCTGGTCGAAATGGACATGCGCGTCGATCCCGCCGGGCACTGCGATCAGGCCGGTGGCATCGATCTCGCGCCGGCCTTTGTCGAGCCGTTCGCCCAGCGCCACCACGCGCCCGCCGACAATGCCGATATCGCCCTTCACCACGTCGGAGGCTGTGGCAATCGTCGTGTTGCGGATGACGAGATCGTACTCGGCCATGAGTCCTCCCGGGGCGGCTTTGCGCTGTAGTATAGCAAGTCCCGTGCCCGTCTCCGGGGGCGGCGTCTGTGCCTAGACCGGGCGCGCGGCCCGGTCCAAACTCTCGCCAACAATATGGGAATGGCAATGAAACGCTGGGTTGGCTCCCTGATCTCCGTGCTGGCTGCCGTCGGTTTCGGCGCGCTCGCACATGCACAGACCGTGGCCATCAAGCCGGCCGTGGTCTTCAGCACCGGCGGCAAGTTCGACAAATCCTTCAACGAGGGTGTCTGGCAGGGCGCCGAGCGCTTCAAGAAGGAAACGAACATCGCTGTCTCGGAGTTCGAGCCCAGCAACGAGACCCAGTTCGAGCAGGCGCTGCGGCGCTTTGCCCAAAGGGGGCAAGACCCGATCATTGCCGTCGGCTTCGCGCAGGCCGTCGCCCTCGAGAAGGTCGCCCGGGAATTTCCCAATATCCACTTCACCGTCATCGACAGCGTGGTGGACCTGCCCAACGTCCAATCGGTCGTGTTCAAGGAGCAGGAAGGCTCCTTCCTCGTGGGCGTGCTGGCAGCAATGGCCTCAAAGACCGGCAAGATCGGCTTCGTGGGCGGCATGGACATCCCGCTGGTGCGCCGATTCCAGTGCGGCTTCGAACAGGGCATCAAGTATGTCAGCCCCAATGCCGAGCTGATCACCAACATGACCGGCACGACGCCCGCCGCCTGGAACGATCCGGGCCGCGGCGCCGAGCTGGCCAAGGGCCAGTTCGATCGCGGCGTCGACGTCGTCTATGCCGCCGCCGGCAGCACCGGCCTCGGCATCCTCCAGGCGGCGAAGGACCGCGGCAAGCTCGGCATCGGGGTCGACTCCAACCAGAACCATCTGCATCCCGGCAATATGCTGACCTCGATGCTGAAGCGCGTCGATCTCGCGGCCTATGACAGCTTCAAGGCGGCCCGGAACAAGGATTGGAAGGGCGGCGTCCAGGTCCTGGGACTCAAGGAAGGTGGCGTCGACTGGGCGCTCGACAAGGACAACGAGAAGCTCATCACGCCGCAGATGAAGGCCGCGGTCGAGGCCGCCAAGGCCGGCATCATCTCGGGCCAGATCGTCGTCCACGACTATATGAGCAACAATTCGTGCAAGAGCTGACGGCCGACGCGGCGATCGAGCTTCGGCTTATCGACAAGTCGTTCGGCAGCGTGCACGCGGTGCGTGGCGCATCGCTGCGGATCTCACGCGGCAGCATCACCGGCATCGTCGGCGAGAACGGCGCCGGCAAGTCGACCCTGATGAGTATTCTCTACGGGCTCCATCGAGCGGATGCCGGCGAGATCCTGGTCGACGGACGGCCGGTCGAGATGGCGAGCCCGCGTGATGCCATCGGCCACGGTATCGGCATGGTCCACCAGCACTTCATGCTGGTCGACAGCTTCACCGTGCTGGAGAACCTGATTCTGGGCGCCGAGGGTGGGGCGCTGCTGGCCGACGGACTGGCCGCCGCGCGGGCCGAGCTGGCGCGGCTCGCCAGCGAATACGGGTTGGCCGTCGATCCCGACGCGCGCATCGCCGACCTGTCAGTGGGTGAACAGCAGCGGGTCGAGATCCTCAAAGTGCTGCTGCACGGCGCGCGGATCCTCATCCTGGACGAACCCAGTGCCGTGCTCACGCCGCAGGAGACCGACCGGTTGCTGCAGATCCTGCGACTGCTGCGCGATCGCGGCGTCACGATCGTGCTGATCACCCACAAGCTGCGCGAGATCATGGCCGTCACGGACAAGGTGATCGTCATGCGTCGTGGCGAAGTAGTGGCGGAGCGGCGCACCGTGGAGACGCACGCCGGGGAACTCGCCGAGCTGATGGTCGGCCGCCAGGTGCGCTTCGATCTCGACAAGGCGCCGGCCCGGAAAGGCGAGACGCGACTGGCCGCGCGGCACCTGTCGCTGGTCGATCGTCACGGCGTCCGTCTGCTCGACGACATCTCTCTCGAGGTGAGGGCGGGCGAGATCGTGGGTATCGCCGGCGTTTCCGGCAACGGCCAGACCGAATTGCTGCAAGTCCTCTCCGGCATCCGGCCGCCGACGACCGGCGGGATGGAGGTCTGCGGACGCAAGGTCGATGCCGCCCATCCCGTCGACCCGGCCGAGATGCGCGCGCTGGGCGTCGCCCACGTGCCGGAAGACCGGCTGCGGCAGGGGCTGGTGCCGGCCTTCCTCGCCTCGGAAACCTCGATCCTCGGCTATCAGGATCGCGAGCCGTTCTGCCACAACTACCTGATGGACGGTCCGGCCGTCGGCAAATACTGCGCCGACCTCATGGAGCGCTTCGACGTGCGGCCGCGCACGCCGGGTCTGCGCTCGTCGAATTTCTCCGGCGGCAACCAGCAGAAGCTGATCCTGGCGCGCGAGATGGCACGCAACCCGAAGGTGCTGCTGATCGGGCAGCCGACCCGCGGGGTCGACATCGGTGCCATCGAGTTCATCCGTCGCGAGCTGGTCAGAAGTCGCGATGCGGGCTGCGCGGTGCTGGTCGTATCGGTCGAGCTGGAAGAAATCCTGTCGCTGGCCGACCGCATCCTGGTGATGTTCGGTGGGCGCATCGTGGGCGAGGTCGCCGCGGGCGAGGCCGACGAGCGCAGCCTGGGCCTGATGATGGCGGGTGCGCAGGCGGCATGAGCACGGCGCGCCGTCCTCTGCCCGGCTGGGTCGAGATCGGCCTGATGCCGCTCGCCAACATCGCGCTGGCGTTCCTCGTGGTCGGTCTCATCGTGGAGGTCATCGGCGTCGATCCCTTCCATGCGCTGAAGCTCCTGGTCCTGGGCGCCGTGGGGTCGTCGGAATCGATCGGCTACACGCTCTACTACGCGACCAACTTCATTTTCACGGGGCTTGCCGTCGCGGTGGCCTTCCATGCCGGCCTGTTCAACATCGGCGGCGAGGGGCAGGCCTATATCGGCGGGCTGGGCTGCGGCCTCGCCGTGCTGACGCTCGACCGCTATCTGCCGGGCCTGCTGATGATCCCGCTCGCCATCCTTGCCTCGGCGGCCTTCGGCGCGGCCTGGGCTGCGATTCCCGCCTGGATGCAGGCGTGGCGCGGCAGCCACATCGTCATCACCACCATCATGTTCAACTTCGTGGCCTCCGCCCTGATGGTCTACCTGATGGTCAACGTGCTGATCGCGCCGGGCTCGATGACGCCGCAGAGCCGCGGCTTCGCCGCCTCCGCCACGGTCCCGTCGATGCAGGCCGCGCTGCAGTGGATCGGCATCGCGGTGGCGCCGTCGGCGCTCAACCTGTCGCTGCTGCTGGCGCTCCTGGCCTGCGTTGGCGTCTGGATTTTCCTATGGCACACGCCCTGGGGCTACGGGCTGCGCACCATGGGCCAGAATCCGGAAGCGGCTCTCTATGCCGGTACCAACCTGAAGCGCACGACCATGCTGGCGATGTGCCTGTCCGGCGCGCTGGCCGGCGGCGTCGCGGTCAACGAGCTGCTGGGGGTGCATCACCGGCTCGTGCTCGACTTTGCCGCGGGCTACGGCTTCACCGGCATCGCGGTCGCGCTGATGGGCCGCGGCCATCCCCTCGGCATCGTGCTGGCCGCGCTGCTGTTCGGCGCACTGCAGCAGGGGGGAGCCGAATTGAATTTCGAGATTCCCACGATCACGCGCGAGATGGTGGTGGTGATCCAGGGGCTGGTGATCCTGTTTTCGGGCGCGCTCGTCCATCTGCCGAGGCCGTGGCTGCAGGCGCTGTTCGCGCGAAAAGGCTGAGATGGAGGAAACGCTCACCCTCGTCGTCGCGACGCTCGCTGCCACCCTGAGGGTTGCGACGCCGCTGGTGCTCTGCGCCATGGGCGGGCTGTTCTCCGAGAAGAGCGGCATCATCGACGTCGGGCTCGAAGGCAAGATGCTGATGGCGGCGTTCTTCGCGGCGGCCACCGCGTCGCTCACAGGTTCCGCCTGGGCGGGCGTCGGCGCCGCGATCCTGGCCGCCGAGGTTTTGGCCCTGCTGCACGGCTTCGCCTGCATCACCCATCGCGGCAACCAGGTGGTAAGCGGCATCGCGATCAACATCCTCGCTATGGGCCTCACCGTCGTGCTGGGCGCGGCCTGGTTCGGGCGCGGCGGTCAGACGCCGCCGCTCGCCGCGACGGAAAGGCTCAACCCGATTTTCTTCCCCATCGCCGGCGACAATGTCCTGGTCTATGTCGGCCTTCTCTCGGTCCCCTTCGCCTGGTGGGTGATCGAGCGCACGCGCTTCGGCCTGCGGCTGCGCGCCGTGGGCGAGGTGCCGCTGGCGGTCGACGCCGCCGGCATTTCCGTGTCGTGGCTGCGTTACCGCGCGGTGCTGATCTGCGGTCTGTTCGCGGGCCTGGCGGGCGCCTACCTCTCGATCGCGCAGAATGCCGGGTTCAGTCGCGACATGACGGCGGGCCAGGGCTTCATCGCCCTGGCCGCCATCATCTTCGGACGCTGGCGGCCGGTGCCGGCCTTCGGCGCCTGTCTTGCCTTCGGCCTGCTCGACGCCATCGCCATCCGGCTGCAGGGCGTGACGTTGCCCGGCATCGGCGAAGTCCCGGTGCAACTGATCCAGGCTTTGCCCTATCTTCTGACTCTATTCCTGTTGGCTGGTTTCATCGGCCGCACCGTCGCGCCGAAGGCCGCCGGGGTGCCGTACGAGAAGGAGCATTGAGATGAACGACCTTCTCCACCTGGCGCAGCGCATGATCCTGCGAGCCCATGCGCCCTATTCGAAGTTCCACGTCGGCGCCGCGCTGCGTGCCGAGGACGGCTCGATCCATGGCGGCTGCAACGTCGAGAACGCGGCCTATCCGCAGGGGCTTTGTGCGGAGGCAGGCGCCATCGCGGCCCTGGTCGCGGCGGGCCACAAGCGCATCCTCGAATGCGTCGTGGTCGGGCCCGGCCCGGAAGTCATCACGCCCTGTGGCGGCTGCCGGCAGAAGCTGCGCGAGTTCGCGGGCGACGAGGTATCGGTGCATCTCTGCGGTCCCGACGGGCTGCATCGCACGGTGACGCTGGGGCAGCTCCTGCCGATGTCCTTTGGTCCGCAGCACTTCGCGTGACCGTGAGCGACGTTCTCGAGCGCGCGGCCCCGGGTTTTCGGCCGAAGGTCGCGGTGATCCTTGGCTCCGGCCTCGGCGGCTTCGTCGAGGAAGTGACGGCCTTGGCCACGATTCCCTATGCCGACCTGCCGGGCTTCCCAAGGCCGACGGTCGGTGGCCATGCCGGCCGGCTGGTGCTGGGGCATGTGGGGCCGACACCGGTCGCCGTGCTGCAGGGCCGCGCCCATTACTACGAGCGCGGCCGGGCCGACGAGATGAAGGGCGCCATCGATGCGATGGCCGGATCGGGCTGCGAGACCCTGCTGCAGACCAATGCGGCGGGCAGCCTGCGGCTCGATATGCCGCCGGGGTCGGTGATGGCGATCGGCGATCACATCAACTTCGGCGGCATCAATCCGCTGTTCGGCGTCGGGCCGGGCGACAGCCGCTTCGTCGACATGGTCGATGCCTACGATCCGGTATTGCGGACGAAGCTGATGGAAGCGGCGCGCGCGTCGAACGTCGCCTGCCACGAGGGCGTCTACATCTTCTTCAGCGGGCCGAGCTTCGAGACGCCGGCCGAGATTCGCGCGGCGCGCGTGCTGGGTGCCGATGCCGTCGGCATGTCGACGGCGCCTGAGACCATCCTGGCGCGCCATGCCGGCCTCAAGGTCGCGGCCCTGTCGCTGATGACGAATTACGCCGCCGGCCTCGTGCCGGGCGGGCTCGCGCATGAGCAGACGCTCTCGGTGGCGGCTGCGGCGGGGGACAAGGTGCGCCTCGTTCTGCGCACCTTCCTGGAGCGCTACGCATGAGCATGCTGCCGCAGGAGGTCATCCGCCGGAAGCGCGACGGGCATGAACTCACCGACGAGGAGATCGCCTTCGTCGTGCGGGGCATCCACGACGGTAGCCTGAGCGAGGGCCAGGTGGCGGCCTTCGCGATGACCGTGTTCTTTCGCGGCATGACCGTGCCGGAAAGGGTCGCCTTGACGCTCGGCCTGGCGCGCTCGGGCATCATGCTCGACTGGCGCGATCTCGCCCTGCCGGGGCCGGTACTCGACAAGCATTCGAGCGGTGGCGTCGGCGACAAGGTGAGCCTGATGCTGGCACCGATCGTGGCCGCCTGCGGCGCCTTCGTGCCGATGATCTCCGGGCGGGGCCTCGGACATACCGGCGGCACGCTCGACAAGCTCTCCGCCATCTCGGGCTACGAGACCCAGCCCGACATCGACACGTTCCGCAAGGTCGTGCGCGAGGTCGGCTGCGCCGTGATCGGCCAGACCGACGATCTGGCGCCCGCCGACCGGCGTCTCTATGCGACTCGCGACGTCACCGGCAGCGTCGAATCGATCCCGCTGCTGGTGAGTTCGATCCTCAGCAAGAAGGTCGCCGAGGGGCTGGACGGGCTGGTGATGGACGTGAAGTGCGGCTCCGGCGCCTTCTGCGACACCGAGGAGATGGCGCGCGACCTGGCGCGCAGCCTGGTCGATGTTGCCAACCGGGCCGGGCTGCCGACCGTGGCGCTGATCACCGACATGGACCGGGTGCTGGGGCGCGAGGTCGGCAACGCGCTCGAAGTGGCGGAGACGGTGGCCTACCTCACCGGCAACGGTACGCGCGAACCGAGGCTGCACGAGGTCACGATGGCGCTGGCGGGTGAGATGCTGGTGCTGGGCAAACTGGCGTCGGACGCCGCCGAGGGTAGAGCCAAGGCTGAAGCGGCTCTGGCCGACGGCCGTGCCGCCGAGACCTTCGCCCGCATGGTTTCCGCACTGGGCGGGCCCGACGACTTCCTCGAACACAGCGCCCGCTATCTCGGCCACGCGCCCGTCGTGAAGCCCTGCACGGCCGAGCGATCCGGCCATGTCGCGGGCATGAATGCCCGCGAGGTCGGCATTGCCGTCGTCGCTTTGGGCGGAGGCCGCCGCCATGCCGACGATGCGATCGATACCTCGGTCGGTCTCAGCGACTTCGTCGATGTTGGCCGGCCTATCCAGAACGGCGAGCCGCTCTGTCTCGTCCATGCCGCCAGCGAGGCCGACGCCGAGGAGGCAATTGCCCTGATACGCCGCGCTGTCCGCATCGAAGACGAGGCGCCGCCCGAGATACCCGCGATCCTCGAACGGGTCGCGCTGTGATCGACCTCGACGCCTATGCGCGCGACGGCTTTGCGGTCTTGCCGGATTTCGTCTCGAGCGAGGCGTGCGAGGCCCTCAAGGCGCGCGCGGCCGAACTCGTGCTGGAATTCGAGCCATCGGGCGTACCCACGGCGTTCTCGACCGTCGATCAGGCTCATGCAAGAGACCGCTACTTTCGTGACTCGGGTGGCGCCATCCGCTTCTTCGTCGAGGCGGAGGCGCCGGCCCAGCTGAACAAGATCGGGCACGCGCTGCACGATCTCGATCCGGTATTCGACCGCTTCTCGCGCCAGCCGCGGCTGGCCGCGCTCGCGCATGCGCTCGGTCTCGCAGAGCCATTGCTGCTGCAGTCGATGTACCTGTTCAAGCAGCCGCATGTCGGTGCCGAGGTCGCCTGGCACCAGGACGCGACATTCCTGCGCACCGATCCACCCAGCGTCACGGGGTTCTGGATCGCCCTCGACGACGCCGACCGCGGCAATGGCTGCCTGATCGCCTTGCCGGGCGCCCATCGCGGGCCCTTGCGGCAGTGGTTCGGCTACCAGGACGGGGACCTCGTCGACCGCACCCTCGATTCGACACCCTGGCCCTCCGTCGAGCCGGTCCCGCTGGAAGTCCGGCGCGGCACCCTGATCGTCCTGCATGGCCTCCTGCCGCATGCCAGCACGGCCAACCGTTCGTCGCGGCCGCGTCAGGCCTACAGCTTGCACGTGATCGACGGGCGGGCCGATTATCCCGCCGACAACTGGCTGCAACGCCCCGACCTGCCGCTCCGAGGATTCGCGTGATTCCCAAGGCCGAAATCCACTGCCATCTCGAAGGCTCGATCCCGCCGTCGCTCGCCCTCGAACTGGCCGAGCGCAACGGCCTGGTGCTGCCGCCGAACCTGCTCGACGCCAGGGGCCACTACGCCTGGACGAATTTCTGGAGCTTCCTCGACGCCTACGACCGCGTCTGCACGGCGCTCAAGACGCCCCGCGACTTCCACGACGTCATCTACACCTATCTCGCCGGTGCAGCGCGCGAAGGCGCGGTCTATGTCGAGATGTTCTGTTCGCCCGAACGGCCGGCCGCGCTCGGCATCTCCTATGCCCAGTGGCTCGGGGCGCTGGCTGAGGGCATCGACGACGCTCGCCGCGAATTCGGCATCGAAGGCCGCATCATCATCATCTGCATCCGCCATCTCGGGCCAGAGCGGGCCGAGGCGATGGTCCGCGCCATGCTGGTCGAGCCGCATCCCTATGTCGTGGGTTTCGGCATGGGCGGCGACGAGGCCAAGTTCGCGCCGGTCGATTTCGCGCCGGCCTATCGTCTCGCACACGAGAACGGTTATGGCTGCACCGTCCATGCCGGCGAGGTCGTGGGGCCGGAGAGCGTTTGGGCCGCGATCAGCGACCTGCCGGTGACACGCATCGGCCATGGCGTGCGCTCCGCCGACGATCCGGCCTTGATGGAGGAGCTGGCGCGGCGCGGCATCGTCCTGGAGGTCTGTCCGGGCAGTAACGTCGCGCTCGGTCTCTATCCCGACCGGGCCTCGCATCCGCTGCATCGGCTGATCGAGGCGGGCGTCCGGGTCACGCTGAATTCCGACGATCCGCCCTTCTTCCATACGACGCTTGGCACCGAGTACGACCTCGCGGGTCTCGACGAGGGGCATCTTCGCGGCATCGCCCGCACGACGATCGAGGCCTCCTTTGCCGACGAGGCGACCAAGCGGCACTTGCTGGAGAGGATATTGCCATGATCGCCCGCAAGACGCTGCTTCTCGGCCTCCTGTTCGCGCTTGTCTCGGGCGGTGCGGGGCGCGCCCAGGACGTGCCGCCTGCGCATGACTTTCTGCTCGCCAACCTCTGGATGCAGCGGGCCGTCGAATACAAGGCCAACGCCCTCACCGTGTATGCGCTGGCGCGCATCCGCCTCGACGACGCTCTGGCTGACAGGAGCTGGACGGCGGCGCCGGGCGAGCAGAAGGGCGATTTCCAGAGCCTGCCGCCGGCCGTGGTACTCGACGTCGACGAGACCGTGCTCGACAATTCGAAGTATCAGGTCTGGCTTATGCGCGCGGACCAGAGCTTCAGTACCAAGACCTGGAACCAGTTCTGCGCCGCCCGGATTTCCGCAGCGATTCCGGGCGCCGTCGAGTTCACCAAGTACGCCGAGTCGAAGGGGGTGAAGGTCTTCTACGTCACCAACCGGGGCGCCCAGACCGAGAAGGACACGCGCGAGAACATGGCGACGCTCGGCTTTCCCCTGGGCGGCGATGTCGACACGTTCCTGATGCAGGGCGAGAAGCCGGACTGGACTGGCGCCAAGAGCACGCGCCGCGCGGCCATCGCGAAAGACTATCGTATCCTGCTGAACATCGGCGACAATCTGGGCGACTTCGACGACCGTTATCGCAGCAGCGAGGCCGACCGGGTGAAGGCGTTCGAGGCCGGCATGCCTTATTGGGGCAAGCAATGGCTGATGCTCCCCAATCCGACCTACGGCTCGTTCGACACGGCTCCCTACGGCCACGACTTCAAGAAATCGCGCGACGAGCAGCGCAAGGCGAAGTGGGACGTGCTGGAGTCCTGGGCGGGGCCGGCTCAGCCGTAGATCTTCCCCAGCCTGCCATCGGCCCATTTCACGGCCTCCTCGGCGGGCATGCCCTGCACGGCCTTGGCGTACATGTCGGAGATCACGTACTTCGACAGCGCTTCCGCCGCCCGGGCGTCCGGCGGGCCGGCGCGGCCCGGCGCCTGGCCAAGCTTCGCCGCGACTTTGAACGGCGCCATCACGGGATCGTTGGTCCAGGCCGCGTGGCCTTCCCACGTCTCGGTGCAGGGCGTCGAGAAGCCCTTCTGCGAGACGAACCACTTCTCGAAGTTCTTCTCGGCATGGATCCAGGTCAGGAACTCCTTCGCGGCCTCCTGGTTCTGCGAATACTTCATCAGCATGTTCGACTGCAGCAGGTGCATGCCGAACTGCCCGCCCGGTCCCGCTGGCAGCGGCGCGTGCATCATGTCCCTGTTCATCGGCGTGCCGTCGGCCGTCCGGTAGCGCTCGGGCTGGCGCAGGCTCTCGATATAGATCGAGGCGCCGTTGAGCGTCGCCGAAATGGACTGGGACAGGAAGGCGCGGTTGTTGCCGGTGTCGTCCCAGCCGAAGCCGCGCTCGTCACAGCCATCCTTCCAGAAGGCCTGCAGGAATTTCACGGACTCGAGCGTCGCCGCCGAGTTGAGGATCACCTTGCCGGCGGGATCGATCTCCATGCCGCCCCACGACCATAGGAAGGGATAGGCAAAGGCCGGAGCGTCGCCCAGCGTATGGGCCAGGGTCTGGCCGATCGGGCGGCCTCGCGCTTTCAGTCTCTTCGCCACGTCGCGATAGGCAGGCCAGCTCGTGGGAAATGAAGTCGCCCCGGCTTCCTCGAACCATGATCGTCGATAGACGATCATGCTGCCGATCACCGCCCACGGCATGGCCATGAACCTGCCGCCATGGCTGCAGGTTGCGCGGGCATAGGGATAGAGGCCACCCTGGGCCTGCGCGACGGATTGCGCGATGTCGGTGAGATCGACCGCACCACCGGCATAGAGATAGGTCTGTTCGTTGAACGCCATGACCAGGTCGGGGCCGGCGCCAGACCTGATCGAGGTGGTCACGCGCGGCTGCAGGTCGTTGCCGTTGGCCGTCTCGAGGGCGATCCGGATGCCCAGCGCGCGCTCGGCTTCCGGCAGCATCTCTCCGCGCAGCAGCGCATCGGATGCCGGGACGTAGTCGACCCACTTCAGCCAGTGGACAGTCCTCTGCTGCGCCAGCGCCGGCATGCGGCCGGTCGCCAGGATGGCGGCCATCGATGCGGCGCCGCCGGCGAGCCTCAACAGGCGACGACGTCTGGTCCTGGCCATGCGGGGGCGACTATTCCAGCAGCGAACGCAGCATCCAGGCCGACTGTTCATGGACCGTCAGGCGCTGGGTGAGCAGATCGGCCGTGGGCTCGTCGCCCGCCTTGTCGGCCACCGGGAAGATGCCGCGCGCGGTGCGTGCCACCGCCTCGTGGCCGGTGACCAGGATGCTCACCATCTCCAGCGCCTTTGGCGGCTTGGCCGGCGCATCGGCCAGCGAGCTCAGCTTGCCGAATTGGCCGTAGGAGCCGGGCGCGGGATAGCCCAGCGAGCGGATGCGCTCGGCGATCGGATCGACGGCGTTCCAGAGCTCGGTGTACTGGGTCATGAACATCGTGTGGAGCGACGTGAACATCGGCCCGGTGACGTTCCAGTGGAAATTGTGGGTCGTGAGATAGAGCGTGTAGGTATCGGCCAGAAGATGGCTCAAACCCTCGGCGATCTTCTTGCGGTCCGTTTCCTTGATGCCGATCGAGATGGCAGGTGTCTTGGCCATGGGCTGCTCCTCCTGGGTCAGGCCGCGAACCTAGCAGCGTCCACGGCGTCGGCAAGCATACCGAAGGTCAGAGCAACTCCGGATCGATGGTGAACAGATCCTGCGCCTTGCCCACGCCACGCAGGGCGAAGCGGCCGACGGAGACCAGGCGGGCGCGTTCCTCCGCGGGCAGGGTCTCCGCGAACGTCGAGGAGACGAGAAGGGGGCGGTCGACCGAGCGGCACATCGAGGCGATCCGGCTGGCCTCGTTGACCGCCGGTCCTACCACGGTGAAGTCGAGGCGATCGAAGCTGCCGATATTGCCGTAGAAGACTTCGCCGATATGCAGGCCGATATAGGCTGTGGTGACCGGCTGCTCCGCGGCGAGACGGCGCTCGTTCAGCTCCTTCATGCGGGCCCGCAGATTCTCCTCGGCGCGCAGCGCACACCGGCAGGCCTCGGCGGGATCGTCGGCGCGGAAGACCGCAAGCGTGCCGTCGCCGATCAATTTCAAGACGTCGCCACCGGCTTCGTGGATCGAGGTGATCACCGCCTCGGCATAGTCGTTCAGCAGCGGGATGATCTCGCTGGGCTTTGCCGTGTCGGTGATCGCGGTGAAACTGCGCAGGTCGGAGAACCAGAGCGCTGCCTCGACACGGTCGGCGACGCCGCGCTGGATGCTGCCCTCCAGGACGCGCCGGCCGGCATCGCGCCCGAGATAGACCTGCACCAGCGTGTCGGCGATGCGCGCCAGGGCCGCGCTCTTGATCGCGAGCGCCAGCGCCGGCACCAGGCGGCGCAACGCGACGATATTGGCATCGCTGAAGCCCTCGGAATGACGGGTCGCCCAAGCCGAATAGACGCCATCCATGTCGCCGATCTTGGTGTCGCCGGCAAAGCGGTGGATGAAGGCGATGTAGTCGGTGTGGCCGGCGTCCTTCATCTCCTGGATGACGCTGAAGTCCACCGCGTCGCCGAAGCCGATGCGGCGGTGCAGCTCTTCCTCACCGGTCTGCAGCAGATGGAAGAACGGGCTGCGCTGCCAGGATTCGGCGGCGGGGCCACCCTGGTCGGTGCGCGCGTAGTCCGTAGCCGCAGGTTCTTCGACCGAATCGTCGTTCCAGCGATAGATGCGCCCCTCGTGGACCGGGTGAAGCGTGTCGATGAAGGACAGCGCCCGCGACACCATGAGGCCGGCCTCGCGGCACTTCTCGCAGAATTCGCGCAGCAGCTGGCCCTCGTCGAGACCGTCGAGGCCGCGACGAACGATCCAGTCGAGAAGAATGTCGGTGTCGAGGAGAGTCATGGGGCTATGGCCCCATCAACCCACGCGGTCGCGGAAATGACAAGCCGCGCGATGGCCGGGTGAGACCTCGCCGAAGGCGGGATACTCGGTCGTGCAGATGTCGGCCTTCAGCGGGCAGCGCGGATTGAAATGGCAGCCCGGGGGCGGGTTGAGCGCGCTGGCGATCTCGCCGCGCGCCTTGGCGTCGGCGCTGATCGCAGCGCGGTGGAACGGGTCGGGGATCGCCGCGATCAGCGCGCGCGTATAGGGATGGCGCGGATTCTCGAAGATCTCCTGCCAGCCGCCCTGTTCGACGATGCGGCCGAGATACATCACCGCGACGCGGTCGCTCACATGCTCGACCACGCCGAGATCGTGGCTGATCATGATGTAGGCCAGCCCCATCTCATCCTTGAGATCGAGCAGGAGATTGATGATCTGGGCGCGGATCGACACGTCGAGCGCCGACACGGGCTCGTCGCACAGCACCAGCTTCGGCTTCAGGATCAGGGCGCGCGCGATGCCGATGCGCTGACGCTGGCCGCCCGAGAACTCGTGCGGATAGCGATCGGCCTGTTCGGCGCGCAGGCCGACCTTGGCCATCATGTCGATGACCCGCGCCTCGACCTCGGCCTTGTCGGTGACGCCGTGCAGGCGCAGCGGATCGGCCAGGGTGCGGCGCACGGTCTGGCGCGGATTGAGCGAGGCGTAGGGGTCCTGGAAGACCATCTGCACCGTACGCGCCATCTTCATGCGGTCGGGTGGCGTGGCGCCGGAAATCTGCTGGCCATCGACATTCATCGTGCCGCGTGTCGGCGGCAGCAGGCCCATGATGGCGAGCGCCAGCGTGGACTTGCCGCAACCCGATTCGCCCACCAGGCCCAGGCACTCGCCGGGCTTAACGTCGAGCGTGACGCCGTCGACGGCCTTCAGGGTCTTGATGCCGCCGGCCAGCGCGTTGCCGACCTTGAAATGGACGGCCAGGTCGTCGAGCGAAAGCAGGGGCTCAGCCATGGTGATGGCACCTCACGAGGCCGTCGGCCGGCAGCGGCGTGGCCTCGGGCACGATGGTGCGGCAGACATCGGTGACGGCCGGACAGCGCGGATTGAACCGGCAGCCGGCTGGATAGTTGGCGATCGATGGCACGACGCCCGAGATCTCGCGCAGCTTCTGGCGGCCGCGGCGCGCCCGTTCGCCGAGCCGAGGGAGCGAATCGATCAGCCCCTGCGTATAGGGATGGGTCGGCGTGGCGAAGATCGCGTCGGCCACCTGGCTTTCGACGATGCGGCCGGCATACATCACCGCGACGCGCTTGCACATGTTGGCGACCAGGCCGAGATCGTGGCTGATCATCAGGACGGCCGTGCCCTTGGCGGCGCAGAGTTCGGCCATCAGGTCGATGATCTCGGCCTGCACCGTGACGTCGAGCGCCGTGGTCGGCTCGTCGGCGACCAGCAGGTCCGGGCCGCAGGCCAGCGCGATGGCGATCATCACCCTCTGGCGCATGCCGCCCGAGAGCTGGTGCGGATAGTCCTTGATGCGCCGCTCGGGCGAGGGCACGCGGACCTGGCGCAGCGCGTCCTCGGCGCGGTCCATCGCCTCGTTCCAGTTGGCGCCCTGGTGCAGCACGAACATCTCGGCGATCTGCTTGCCGACCGGCGACAGCGGATTGAGCGCCGTCATCGGCTCCTGGAAGATCATGGCGATGCGCTTGCCGCGCAGGCGGCGCATCTCGGCGGCGGAGACGTTCTGGATTTCCTTGCCGTCGAGCACGATCTTGCCGCCCGCCAGCGACAGCGGTCGGCGCAGCAGGCCCATCACCGACAGCGCGGTGATGCTCTTGCCGCAGCCCGATTCGCCCACCAGACCGAAGGCCTCGCCGCGGCCGATCTCGAACGAGACGTTCTCGACGGCATCGTAGGTGACACCGTCGCCAGCCAGCGCGATGCGCAGGTTCTCGACCTTGAGCAGAGGTGTCGTCATGCGCCGGTCCTCATCCGCGCCGCGTCGTCGACTGTGGATCGAGATAGTCGCGCAGGCCGTCGCCCAGCAGGTTGAGCCCGAGCACCGTGAAGAAGATGGCGAGGCCGGGGAAGACCGAGAGCCACGGCGCCGTCGTGATCTGGTCGCGCGCCTCCGACAGCATGCTGCCCCAGCTCGGGAAGGGCGGGCGGATGCCGAGGCCGAGGAACGACAGCGCGGCTTCGGAGAGGATGGCGCCGCCCATGCCCAGGGTCGCGATCACGATCAGCGGCCCCAGGATGTTGGGCAGGATCTGGGTGAACATGATGCGCAGGTCGCCATAGCCCAGGATGCGCGCCGCCTGGATATAGCCCTGGCTTTTCAGCGACAGGACCTGGGCGCGCGCGATGCGACAGGAATAGGACCAGCTGGTGAGGCCCAGCGCGATGACCAGGCTGACGAGGCCGGGGCCGAGGATCGCCATGATGGCCAGCGCGAAGACCAGCGACGGGATCGCCAGCATCAGGTTGGTGAGACCGCTCACCAGATCGTCCCACCAGCCGCCCCAGTAGCCGGCAGTGAGGCCGAGCGTGACGCCGATCAGGCTGTTGCAGATCTGGCTGATGATGCCGACGCTCAGCGACACGCGCGCCCCCCAGACGATGCGCGAGTAGATGTCGCGGCCCTGGGCATCGGTGCCGAAGGGAAACTCCCAGCAGGGCGGGATTTCGGCGTTCATCAGGTTGGCGTCGAGCACCGGATCGGTCAGCGCGATCCACGGCGCCAGGAGCGCCGAGGAGATGGCGATGGCGACCAGTCCTCCACCCACCCAGAGGGAGGCGCCGCCCTTCAGGCGCAGTCGGGGAAGCTTGAGGGCAAGGCTCATCGGTACCGGATCCGGGGGTCGATCACGACATAGGCGATGTCGACCAGTGTGTTGATGACGAGGAAGAACAGCACGATCATCAGGATGCAGCCCTGGACCGTCGGCATGTCGCGCTGGAACACCGAGTCGACCATCAGCGAGCCGATACCCGGCCAGGCGAACAGTTTCTCGACGACCACCGCCTGGCCCATCAACGAGCCGAACTGGAGGCCGACGATGGTGATGACGAGGACCAGCGCGTTGCGCAGCACATGCCATTCGACGACGCGGCGCTCGCTCATGCCCTTGCTGCGCGCCGTGCGGACGAAATCGGCGTTGAGCACGTCGAGCACCGCAGCGCGCGTGGTGCGGGCGAGCAGGGCCATCGGCCCGACGCCCAGCGCGATCGCGGGCAGGATGAGGTTACGCAGGCCGCCATCGCCGTAGCCGAAGCTCGGCAGCCACTGGAGCTTCAACGCGAACAGGTACATCAGCATCAGGCCGAACCAGAACTGGCTGAGCGAGAGGCCCGAGATGGCGCCGACCATGGCGGCGGTATCGACCAGGCTTCCGGGCTTGAGGGCGGCCAGGAAACCCAGGGTGACGCCGACCAGGATGGCGAAGGTCATGGCCGCGAGAACCAGCTTCAGCGACGGCCAGATGCGCCCGGCCAGCATCTTGGTGACCGGCTCGCGGGTGCGGAACGAAGTGCCGAGGTCGCCGACGGCGGTCGCCGCGACATACTTGGCGAAGCGCTCGATCAACGGATCGTCGAGGCCCATCTCCTTGCGCATGCGTTCCATGACCGCGGGGTCGATGGTCGAGCGCCCGTCCTCGTTCATGCCCGAGATGAAGCTGCCCGGGAGGACGGAGAAGAGCAGGAAAACGAGCGCCACGACGGCGAGCATCGTCGGGATGATGTTGGCGAGGCGGCGGCCAAGGACGAGGAGCATGCGGGGTTCTGAAAGGTCTCTCGCTACGCTCGCGATGACAACGGAGCTGTCATCCCGAACCGTAGCGAGGGACGCTTCGACTTTCTTCGTTCGCCGTTACTTCGCCGGCGAGCTTGCGTCGACCCAGATGTCTTCCGGGTACTGATGCGTGATCTCGGTCGGGTTGGCCTGCAGGCCGTGGACCCACGGCTGGAAGGCAAGCACCGCCTTGTTGTAGTTGAAGAACCAGACCGGCGCCTCGTCGTAGAGCAGGTTGTTGGCCTTCTTCAGGATCTCGTCGCGCTTGGCCATGTCGCCTTCCTGGGCGGCATTGTCGAGCAGCTTGTCGAAATCGGCATTGTTGAAACCGGTGTAGTTGCAGGCCGTACGCGGCGTCTTGGAGTAGTAGCAGCGCAGCGTGGCGAGCGAATCAGGGCCGGTCAGGCTCGAGGCGATCAGCGACTGGTGGTCGCCCTTCATCAG